>Ga0214162_1000015_pt1 | contig 37603 bp, 32 predicted proteins | sample LakMenepilimnion_3_FD_153000 | JGI IMG/M metagenome (GOLD analysis project Ga0214162, IMG submission 153000) | Freshwater microbial communities from Lake Mendota, WI - Practice 20APR2010 epilimnion v5 | ecosystem: Environmental > Aquatic > Freshwater > Lake > Epilimnion/Euphotic zone | place...
CACCGCCAGAAGTGGTGGTGATCCAGCCGCCACCGCCACCGCCACCGGCATAATTCAAAGGTGTTCCGGTGATTGAATTCAAAGGCCCGTTAGCACCAGGATTTCCAGCTTGGGACGCACCCCTACTTCCGTTTCCGCCTGCGCCCGACCCAGAAACTGAAGCGCCGCCAGTGCTGCTGCCATCCCATGAACGGCCACCGTTTCCTCCGTCAATTGAGAGGCTTCCAAACGACGAAGCCACTCCAGTTTTTCCGTTATCGGCATTGCTTGTTCCGGCTGCACCTCCAGTTCCCACCGTGAGGTTGACAGTTCCGGTGACGGCAACACCAGTTTGGTACGAAACTCCGCCGCCGGATCCACCTCCACCACTGTTGTCGCCGGCTCCACCACCGCCACCGATAAGCAACACATCAACGTTGGTGACACCTTGTGGTGTTGCCCAAGAACCGGAACCAGTGGTGGTGAAACGCTCTACGAAGTATCTCGTGCCACTGACTCCGTTAGTGCCGTTACCCACATAGGACGTTCTGCCGCCAGTCGAGGAATAGGTGTTTGCTACAGAAATAGATTGGGTGTGCGCGGCACTATTTGTCGACCCCTCCGAGTCGGTAAATGATTCAGAGGCAACAGTGATCACTCCTGTTCCACCAGAAGTCTTGAACGGGGTATAGGTGACGGTGTACGTGGTACCGCTACCTGAGAAGTTCGACAATGATCCAAGAGTTGCACTGAGATCTTCCAATGCGAAGTCAGTTGAGGCCGTGCTCAGCGTGATAGTTGCTGTTGTAGAGGAACCTGCAGTAACTGTTGTTAGAGCAGGGGCGATAGAGGCACTTGGACGCGAAGTTGTTGTGACTGGAACATCAACAAAAATCTGCAAGTTGAAATCCGTATGTGTTCTTCCAGCTCCGTGGTTAGCGGCAAAGGTCCAGTCTGGATCTGCTGTTGGCTGCGTGCCGTATCCAATGCCGGGGACTTGGCCTGAGGCATGGTTATTCCATGCAAAAAGAGTTCCGCATTCAGAAGCAGTCGATGAAATTTGATGCAACTGAAATGATCCAAAAGATCCATCCGTAGTAGGAGCATCGTTTAGGTCATACGTGGCGTTGGAGCCATCGGTTCCTCCGCACACTCCGCTACGAGCAAAAGTCGTGCTTGTTGCGTAGTTGAATGGCCAAATTTCAAGTCGACCCGCCAATCCTGAGCCATTCTTGACTTCTGGAACGTTTGACTCAACAGTCAAGTCGTTAACACCACCATGGAAAACCTTGCTTGTAGAAGTGGTGGTGGGCACTTGAACGCGATCAATGGAGTCAAGATTTGCACTTGCAGCCGATTTATAATCAAAAGCTCTGTTGAAGTTTGCATCAACGTAGCTGTTGCCACCTCGATATGTGGTGGCCATGCGATAACGAACTCGTGTAAACGCAGTGTCTGAATACGTCGACCGAGCATCACTTGCTCCAAGTCCAAAGCCGGCTGCATACTGAATTGCGGCAGCAGCGGTCCGGGTCGGGTTAACTACTTCGTAAATCTTTTCAAATCGGTATCCGTACGGCCCGAAGCTGGCCCCAAATTTAGCTGCTATACGAACGTAGTATGCGGTAGCTGGGGTGAGTCCGGTGATGCGATATGAAGTTGCATCGGCAGCAACGGTGCTCGACGAAGTGCTCCAGGTGGTTCCGTTTGTCGAAGTTTGCACTTGGTAACCGGTGACGGATGCGGCGTTGCTAACCGGTGCACTGAAGTTCAGCGTAATTGTGGTGCCAGTCTCAACTGCCGAGGTTATTCGTGGTGCACTTGGGGTAACGCCATCAATAACAAAAGCTTTGTTCGCTGCAAGCGAGTTTGCGGCTAGGGGAGATGCGAGTGTCAGCGTTGCATTTGTGCCTGGAACATCCGTGATGCTGCCGCCATTCAGAGAGATTGAACTAGTTGTCGGATACGTAAGATCACTTGACGTGTCGCCGGGTTGCACCGTGTAGTTGAACACAAGTGTTGTAGAGCCGCTGCCAGATGCATACGGTGCCGAGCTGTCAACTGTTCCCGTTTCAAGTGTTAGGGCTGGAGTTCCACCTGATGTGTCGACGGTAACGATTTCTGAGAAGTTCACTTGGATTGCAATTACATCACCAGATTTATAAAAGCCATTCAGGGTTGACGAATTGACACTCGTGACCGTGGGTGCGGTGGTGTCGACTTTGTGCGCAGATTGGGTAGCAACAGCTGCGTGGGTGATGGTTGCGTTGTTGCCAGGAACGTCTGTAATGGTGCCGGAGTTCAACGCAAGTGCGTTTAAAGCAATTGCTAACCCGTCTGTGTCGGTGTCGAGTGCTACGACTGGGTATGTGAATACGAGTGTGTTTGTGCCTGAACCAGATGAGTAGGTTGCAAATTTACTTGAGAGGCCTGCGATGGGTATGTGTGGGAAGCCGGTGACGGTAACGGTCTCAGAAAAGGTGGCACTGATGCTGACGATGTCGTCAGCTTTGTAGGTGTTGTCTGTGCCTGCGTTTGATGTGAAGGCTACGCTTGTGACAGTCGGTGCGGTGGTGTCTACTTTGTGTGCCGATTGTGCGGCTACTGCATCGTGGGTGATGGTTGCGTTGTTTCCAGGAACGTCTTTTATTGTGCCTGAGTTCAGCGCAAGGGTGCTTGCTGTAATTGCTAATCCGTCTGTGTCGGTGTCGAGCGCTGCGACTGTGTATGTGAATACGAGTGTGTTTGTGCTTGATCCAGATGAGTAGTTTGCAAATTTACTTGAGAGCCCAAGAATGGGTATGCGTGGAGTGCTGGTGACGGTAACGGTTTCAGAAAAGGTGACGCTGATGCTGACGATGTCGCCAGTTTTGTAGGTGTTGTCTGTACCTGCGTTTGATGTGAAGGCCACGCTTGTAACTGTTGGCGCTGTGGTATCGATTGTTACGACGAGCGCAGAAGTTGATGTTTGGGTATCGGTGGCGCCATCAAGGATTGTGGTTGCAGTAGAGCGAACTTTGTAGAGACCTGGTGCAAGTTCAGCCGTTATACAACTCCAAGCTCCAGTTGTTGAATCTGCGGTACAAGCTGTGCCAGTGTTGGTCCATGTTCCGGTTGTGGTGTCGGTGTCAGACGTAGAGGTTGCTGTTGCAACTGACAGTTGCACGCTTGCGCCCACTGGTGCAGAACCAGTGAATGTAAGTGTTCGCGTGGACGTGATGTTGTCATTGTTCGTCGCGCTGTCAGATGCATCAGCTAAGTCGGGAGTTGACACTGAAGGCAACGCGTATCGCACAACAACAATTCCGGAACCTCCGGCGGCTCCTGCATAGTTGATGTCACCGCCGTCGAATCCGCCGCCGCCACCTCCAGATCCAGTATTGACTTCACCTGGAGTTGCGCTAGCGCCGAAGCGGCTCGTGCCGCCCACCATGGTGGAACCACATTTTCCTCCTTGAATCGTGCCTACGTTTGTAGCTGAGGATGCGTACCCGCCTCCGCCACCGCCTGCGTAACACGAAGTGGCTCCGGTAATGCTGTTGGCGACTCCGGCACCACCTGCACCACCAAACGCACGCCCGCCTGAGGTTCCTGCACTAGAGCCGGCTGCGCCGGCACCACCGCCACCACCGCCGGCCCACTCGTAGCCAATGTTTCCTTGAACACCTCGACCGCCACTGAAGCCTTGGTCTGTTGTTCCGCTGCCAGGAGCGAAGTTGTATTGAGTTCCACCGCCAGAGCCACCCGCTGCTGCTTGTGCGCCGCCACCTGTTGCAGTCAAAGAACCTAGTACTGAGTTAGAGCCGTTAGTTCCAGAACCAGTGGCCGTAGAGCCGTTAGTTCCTCCAGCTCCAACTGTCACTGTCATTAATGCACCTGGTGTCACGGTCATTCTGGACTCAGGTGACGAACCTCCTCCAGTAGAAGCAACACTCGATCTCACGCCGCCGGCACCGCCGCCACCTGCATGACGAGTTCCACCGGCACCACCGCCGCCGATGATCAAATAATCGATTGATGTCACGCCATTCGGAACTCTCCAGTTGGAAGTTCCTGTTGTAGTAAATCTTTCAACAATGTATTCCGTGCCGTTGTCGCCGATGGTGCCATTGCCAACGTAAGACGTTCTACCGCCGGTAGATGATGTTGTGTTGGTGACGGTGATGCTGCGTGTATTGCTAACGGTGTTGCCGTTACCGACAGAGTCAGTGAACTTTTCTGCGTCGACTGAAATGGTGGCAATTCCACCGCTTGATCGTGAGCCAGTAAATGTGGCGGTGTAGGTGCCACTACTGCCCGAAAAGCTGGTGATAGTTCCAAGAGTGACGGAAACGTCAGATTGGTCAAATGTGGTGGTGGATTTGTTGGAAGTGAATGTAATTGTTGCCGTTGCGCCGGATGCAACAGTGGCCAAGTTGCTAGTGATGTTCATTGTTGGCGCCGCAGTGTCGACTTTGTGTGCAGATTGGTCAGCAACTGCAGCGTGAGTCAGGGTTGCGTTGTTGCTGGCGGCATCTCTGATGGTGCCTGAATTCAGTTCAAGTGTGTTGGCTGTAATTGCTAGGCCATTGGTATCGGTGTCGCCTGTGACGATTGTGTACGTGAATACGAGTGTGTTTGTTCCTGAGCCAGATGAGTACGTTGCAAATTTACTAGTAAGGCCTGCAATAGGTATTCGTGGAGAACTGGTGATGGTAACGGTTTCAGAAAAAGTGACACTGATGCTAACGATGTCGTCAGCTCTGTAGGTGTTGTCTGTGCCCGCATCTGATGTGAAGGTCACGTTTGTGACAGTCGGTGTAATGACGTCGCGCGTGATTGTGGTGGAGGCTGTCGCCGCAGATGAGGGACCGCTATTTCCAGCAGTATCAGTTGCCCCGCTTGCTGTAAAACGCGGAATGACTGTTCCAGCCCCACAACCTGAAACTGTGACCGTGCGACTAGAACCTGTGTCGGTGCCTGGGCTGAACACACATGTTAAGGCTGTGCCGGTGTTTGAAAAATCTTCCGAAGCAACACCGGTAACAGATTCTGAGAATTGCAATGTGTATGTGAACGTTGCTGCATTTGTGGGTGAAGATTGGGTGGACGAAAAAGAGCTGACGGTTGGGGCAGTTGAATCATTGGTGAATGCGATCGTTCGGGTCGAAGTCAACCTTGGTAGGTACGTGGTATTGCTTCCGGCACCGCCGTATTCAGCAACGTAGTAGTTCGCCAACCAATCACACTGAAGGTCATCCCAGTAACCAGATGCAGACCACGACCAATCAATTTGAAGACAGTCCTGTGTGTCACTGTTGGGTTCGCCATTTTGCCATTCACCCTTAATGTCGCGTCCAGAGGTTGCAGCAGTGGGACGCGTTGTCCAACCCCATGCGTTGTTATCAGTCCATACCCAGGTGTTTTCGGTGGCTATGTCTGAGGCGCCAAGGTATACCTGCTGATTCGTGCCTTTCAGTAGTCCTCGAACTGAACGTGACTGTTCACCGGACTCCAAACTTGCAAGTCGTGGCGAAGGCACATTGTTGAGTGCCGAGAGAGCAGTCGCTGCGTCGCGTGCCGTAACCCAGTTCGTTCCATTTCGATTGATGAGTTGAAACCAGCTATCGGACTCGACCACATACACAGGGTTGGGATAGTTAGAGAATGCTGAACCGCCATTTGCTTGCCCGTCAGGGTTGGACGCCGATGGGCGAACCGCTGCGGGCGCGGCGCCAAGTTCGACAGACGGTATAGCTGATGAACTCGATGCACGAATCTGGAGTGTGCGCAATGCTTGATTACCTGTAGTAGCTGATTGTGCCCACCAGTCCATCTCGGTGGCACCAGTCGAAGATGTTGAGATCCCGCTTTGGCTATTCGCGGTGATTGCAGAGTCACCCGAGGGCAAGGTTGTTGAGAGGCGTATAGATCCATTTGTGACTCGCACGGTGATGCGAATTCCAGCAGTAAAGTTTGATGTGCTGAGAGGACTATCACCCGCTGCGTACACGTTGTGCCAGACACCTGAAGTACTGGTTGAAATCTTTGGTCCAGTTGAATCGCCAACGGATGCATCAGCTGAATTGTTGAGAGTGAACAGTGCGGCAACGAGAGGTGCGATCATAAGAACTACAACGCCGCGTGCGACAAAAGTTCGCAGCGTTGATTGTTGCGAAGATGTGCGGCGTTGTAGCAGCCGAAAACGAAGAAAAGAGGTGCGCATGTGTGAAATGCCCCTATATAAGAGGCATCACAATTGTACCGATATTTTAAACTGTATGTCTAGGGGGTTCTTAAGTTAAAACCCTTACCCAGTATGGGTTTTCGTCACAGTACCTTGCGGAACAACTTCAGCTTGCGCTCTGTGTATGGCGGGTATGAGATTTTCGGGTCAATCTTTGTGCCGCGCTTCAGGACTGGTTTCATGTGCTGGAAGATGCGAACTCCAGATTTGCCGTGGTATCCGCCCATGCCGCTCTCGCCAACTCCGCCGAAGGGGAGGTGTGGGCTAGTGAGGTGAAGCAAGGTGCCGTTTACGGTTACTCCGCCGGCAGTGGTGCGTTCAAGGACGTTGTCAACTACTGAACTGTTCTCTGCAAAGACATACAACGCCAATGGGTGATCACGACTTGTGATGAATTCAATAGCTTCATTTGTATCTTTCACGCTGATGATGGGAAGCAGTGGTCCGAAGATTTCTTCTTGCATGATTGGCGCATTCAAGTTCACGTTGCCGAGAACGGTTGGTGCAACGTAACGGTCAGCCGCGGCTGATTCACCGCCGATGATTGGAGTTCCACCTGTCATGAGTGAGACAAGTCGATCGAAGTGGCGTGGCGAAACAATGCGACCGTAACTATCGCTGGTGTGTGGGTTCTCACCGTAGAAGTCAGTGATTGAAGTGCGTAGTGCATTAACAAATTTGTCTTCAACAGAAGAGTCGACCAATACATAGTCAGGCGCAACGCATGTTTGGCCGGCGTTAAGCCACTTGCCCCATGCAACGCGACGAGCTGCAACTTCAATATTGGCGCTCTTGTCAATGATGACCGGGCTCTTTCCGCCAAGCTCCAACGTCACCGGTGTGAGGTTCACGGCAGCTGCTGCCATAACAACGCGACCAATTTTTCCGTTGCCGGTGTAGAAGATGTGATCAAATTTTTGAGCCAACAATTCAGTTGTCTCTGGTACGCCGCCTTCGATTAGCGAAACAGCAGTGGTGTCGAGGTACTGCGGCACCAAACGAGCAAGTACTCCAGAAACGGTTGGCGATACTTCAGATGGTTTCATGATGACTGTGTTGCCTGCTGCAATAGCGCCAGCTGCTGGAACCAACAAAAGTTGCACTGGGTAGTTCCATGGTGCGATAACGCATACAACGCCAAGAGGCTCTGGCATCAGAACTGATTTAGCAGGCATTGCTACTAGTGGGGTGGGAACCTTTTCCACGCTGTTCCACTTGTTGAGATTCTTGAGCATCAACTTGATCTCGCCTGTAACAAAAGCCAAGTCTGTGATGAAACCTTCAGCAGTTGGCTTTCCAAGATCAACCTTTAAGGCTTCGAGCAATTCGGCTTCATTGTTCTCGAGCATGTTGATCATGTTCTGAAGCTGTTGACGACGCCAGGCAAGTGGTCGTGTAACGCGAGAGTTGAATGTGTTGCGAAGTGTTGCCACCGTGCCTGAGATTGAGGCGATGTCCGTGTGTGGGTCTAGTTGCATAGTCATATGCCCATTCTTGTACAGTTTGTATGCAGTCGGGAAGTGGGAACCAAATGAGCGTCACAGTGTTCACGGCACGATCCGTCGTCACCCTTGATTCAGCGGTGTCTCAGGCCAATGCCGTGGCTGTGCAAGACGGCAGAGTTCTCCATACGGGCATGTTGGAAGAGGTATTGGCGGACCTTGATGGTCTCGACATCACTATTGATGATCAGTTCGCAGAATCAGTCATCGTGCCGGGCTTTATCGAAGCTCATTGCCACATTGTTCGTGAAGGATCTTTATCTCGCTACCCATGGGTGGGCTCGTACCCTCGGCGTCAGGTTGATGGCTCAGTTCAACCCGGCTGCCCAACAGTAGAAGCCATCATTGAAAGACTTCATGTAGCTCACGCTGAAATGAAGGATCAATCAGAATCTCTTATTGCTGTCGGTTTCGATATGTCAATGGTCGGTTCGCAAACTCTCACTTTGGAGATGTTGGATTCTGTTTCCGAAACTCGCCCTATTTGGGTGATGCAAAGCAACGGGCACGTTGGTCATGCAAACTCGGCAATGTTGGCGCGTGCCGGAGTTGACAACACTGCCACCGATGAAGGCGTGCATCGCGACGAGAACGGAAACATCACGGGCGAAATACGCGAACTAGCGCTTTCTCTGTTTCTTGGTGTGCATGTGAATCTTGATGCCGGTGGTGAAAGCGCAATTTGGGATGGTGGTTATCTTGCTCGTCAAGCCGGCTGCACCATGGTGACTGACCTTGCGAACATTGCAACAAAGAAATCCATTGAGGGGTTTGCGAACGTTGTGAACCACCCAGGTTTTCCGACGCGTGTTCGGTATGCGCCTTTAGCCACATTCATGTCATTGCGCCTTAGTCCAGATGAAATTGCAAATCTGTTAGTTGACCTGGAGCAATTCAATTCTGAAAAATTTGCAATGGGTCCACTGAAGTTCATTGCCGATGGTTCTATTCAAGGTCGTACAGCACGAATGAATTGGCCTGGCTATTGCTGCGGCTCACCAAATGGTTTGTGGCTCGGTGACCCAGAAGACTTGTACAAGTTGATGCTTCCGTTCCACAAGGCCGGTTATCAATTAGCAATGCATACCAACGGAGACGAAGCAATTGAAGTCGGCGTTGATATTTACCGTCGCCTGCTTGAAGCACATCCTCGCTTTGATCATCGCCACCGTTTAGAACATGTGCAAATGGCAACGGATGCAATGTTCCGCAAGATCAAGACATTGGGAATCTGTGTCAACTTGTTTGCAAATCATCTGTATTTCTGGGGCGATACGCACCGCCACGACACCATGGGCCCAGCAAAGGCCCGCCATCTTGATGCTGTCGGTACTGCAGTTCGAATGAACATTCCACATTCCATCCATAGCGATGCACCAGTGACGCCGCTTGCTCCGTTGTTCACCATGTGGTGCGCAGTGAATCGCGTGACGAGTACTGGGCATGTTCTGGGTGAAGCGGAAAGAATCTCCGCGCTTGACGCATTGAAGGCCATGACTATCGGTTCTGCGTATCTGCTTCATTGTGACGATGAATACGGTTCCATTGAAGTGGGCAAGTTTGCTGACTTTGCTGTGCTTGATGCTGACCCATGTGCAGTTGACCCAATGGAAATCAAAGACATCTCTGTTCTCGCCACTGTTTTGGGCGGGGTTGTGCACTCAAACGCGCAGTAGATACAGCTACGCGCGCAAAGTGATAGTTACGCCGCAAACATTCAGTGTTTCGCCATCACGCGATCGGTCAACACACTTCATTGTTACTTCGGTGAGACCTTCTGGTTGATTGCCGCATGCCGTGAAACGAACTGCTTCGTTTATGCCGAGTGTCGTCCAGTGCGCGCGTGAAGATTCAGGGTCTGGTACTGACACGGTGAACGAATCAATACCGGAAACAACTGATGATGGACGATGCGATTTCCATTCAGGCCCACCCCATGCCCACTCACCTGCAATGTCTGGTTGATCAAGTGACACCAATGTGCCGCCAGTATCGCGAGGATGTAAATGACGCCCACGTATTGCATCGCCAGTGCCTTCCCACACGGTGCGAATGCCGAGCGACTTCACATTGTCTATGCGTGCATCAAGATCATCAACCTCATACAGAGCCATGTATCCGCCATCGCCACCCAATTTCTCAAGCAACCGGCCAGCAGTTGTGCCTTCCTGAATGGGGGAGACCACCTCAAGGAATTGGTCCCCGATACAAAAGAGAGCATTGTGAAGCCCAAAGAACCCAACCCCGGGGTCGCGGTATATCACGTCGACGTCTAGGGCTGCAGAGATGTCTGTAATGGCCTGGTCAAGGCTGTGGGCAACGAGGGCTATCTGGCGTAGGCGAATCATGAATGAACCATAGACCGCCTTGAAACCCTGAGAAATCATGGGTTCTCCACACCCTGTGGATATCCACCACTAGTGGTGTGACATTAGTTACATTCTTGGTAGGCGGAGTCTGACTCGAAAGAGGCAACTCATGTACACCCTTGGATCACTTATCCTCCTATCCATCCTTCTCGGAGCGGTTATGCCAGTGTTTCACTCGCTTACCCGCACGTTGAAGATCGACGGCATCATCAACCGAATCCCAGTTCTGAGTGACCACGTCACTTTGGCTGTCAGCATCGGACTTGTATGGGCACTCAACCTCAGCATCGTCACAACCATGACCGGCAGTATGCGGGAATCATGGATGACCATCTGTGTTGACGGTTGCATTGTCTACGGCATGATTCCTGTCAAGGACGCCATTGTGTCGTTCATCAGCAAAGGACTTGTTGGCCTTCGCGCCGCGTAGTTCACCACTAATTACTTTCCTCACTGAAGGGTCACTGCTGCGGCAGTGGCCCTTTTGTGTTTTCGGAATTAGCTACGTGGAACTTTGCTCCATGAGATGTCTTTGTCAACGCGTGGCTCGCCTGGAAGGCCGAGTACTTGTTCACCAAGAATGTTGCGCATGATTTCGCTTGTGCCACCTTCAATGGAGTTTGCACGAACACGTAAGAACGAATGACGAGGTCCACCAAATGAACCGTCTACCGACAACGTGTCTGGGCGACGGAACGTGAAGTCGTAATCCACCATTGCCTCGGCACCCATGAGGTTCAATGTGAACTCAGTGACCTTCTTGTTGAAATCTGCTGACATGAGTTTGGAAATCGAGCCCTCAGGTCCGGGGTTGCCGGCCTTTGCAGCTTGCGCACCGCGCATCACTGTGAAACGCAAAGCCTCGCTCGCACAGTACAAATGCATCATTGTGTCTTTGTCAGCTTTGTTGCGCTGGTCTGCAGGCTTTTCTTTCCAAATCTTGATGGTTTCGTCAATGGGGCCACGGCGTTTTGCATTGCCGCCACCGCCACCGCCAATGGCGCTGCGCTCATTCATAAGTGTGGTGAGGGCTGCACGCCAACCTTCGCCCACTTCACCGACACGATGTGCGTCAGGTACGCGTGCGTCGGTCATGTAGACCTCATTGAATTCAGCTTCACCAGTGATCTGACGAAGTGGACGTACTTCAACACCAGGTGCATGCATGTCAAGTGCAAAGTAAGTCATGCCTTTGTGCTTCGGAGCATCAGGGTCTGTACGTGTTACGAGCATTCCCCAGTCAGCAAGGTGAGCAAGTGTGTTCCACACTTTTTGACCGTTGATGATCCACTCGTCTCCGTCACGGATTGCTTTTGTACCAAGACCTGCGAAGTCACTTCCGGCACCTGGCTCTGAAAACAACTGGCACCATTTTTCTTCACCAGTAAACATTGGGCGAAGGAAACGCTTCTTTACTTCTTCGCTTCCGTGCGTTGCGATGGTCGGACCAGCAAGAGCAATGAAGAACGTTGCAGGGTCTTGCGGTGCGGCACCAGCTGCACGAAGACGTTCTTCAACGTGACGGTTGAGGTCTGGACGCATATCAAGACCGCCGTGACCAGTGGGGAAATGAACCCATGCAAGTCCCTTATCGAATCGTGCGCCACGGAAGGTGATGTTGTCGACCTTCTTTGGGTCGAACTCTGCGAGTAGTGCATCAAGTGCCGCGTCAATACGGGCAATGTCTTTATCTGTGGTGGAGGTTGCGCTCATTCATACAGTCTCGCTGTTTATGAAGGGGAAGCGCAAAGTGGGCGCTAGGCGATGGCCGCCCCGAACAAATTGCCGACAGCAATGGTGATTCCCATGGCGACGAGTCCGCCTATAACTACTCGGAATATTGGTTTTCCTGCGCTGGCCTTGCCATAGCGGGCACTAGCAAAGCCAAGGGCAATGAGAGAGACCGTGACAACTCCTATTGTCAGCACCATTCGAGATGCGGCAGTTCCGACTGCAATTGCAATCAGCGGGATGGCTGCTCCGAGGGTGAAAGCGCCAGCGGACCCAGCGGCGGCCTCAATTGGATTGGCCTGGTTCGCGCCGGTGATTCCCAGTTCTTCTGCCAAGTGAGTGGCGAGAGCATTGTTCTTCGTGAGTTCCTCTGCAACTTCGCGAGCCATTGCATGTGGGAGACCTTTGTTTGCATAGATCATGGTGAGTTCGTCAAGCTCATGTTCTGGCATGGTTTCCAGTTCCCATTTTTCTTTTGCGATGTCTGCCAGTTCTGAGTCGCGTTGCGAGCTGACAGATACGTATTCACCAAGCGCCATGGAGACTGCACCAGCAACAAGGCCAGCCATGCCGGCAGTGAGAATTGCTGTGCGGCTTGAATTTGCTGCTGCAACACCCAGAACCAAGCATGCAGTGGAGATGAGGCCATCGTTAGCACCGAGCACCATTGCCCGCAGTAACCCAATGCGATGAGATGCATGTTTTTCAAGATGTGCCATCTCTCCATCATGCCATCTGGGAGGGGTAAACACTGATTGAATAGAGGGGTGCGTGACGCTCATCCCACAAAGGTTCACCTAATAGAAGTGGCTGCAGTCCTTATTGACGAGCACGGATCTCAGGGCTTCACGGTGGAGCAACTACTGGAAAAGTCGAATATCTCGAAGGGGTCTCTGTATCACCACTTTGAGGATTTCCATGATGTCATCATGCAGGCCCAAGTACAACGATTTGCACGGTATGTAGAGGAAGACATTGCGGCACTAGCAAATGTCTTGCTTGCCTCAAAGTCTCGTGAAGACTTGTTTGGCCGACTTGACCTGATTTCACGTGCAACTCATGATCCGGCTCGTTCAATGCGCCGTGCTGATCGAATTGAAATTCTTGCTGGCGCGCGTCACTCTGAAAAAATGAAGAACGCTCTTGCTCCAACGCAAGCTCGACTCACTGGGGCAATCGCGGACATAGTTCGTGAGATGAAAGCGAAAGAGTTCGTTAGTGAAGATCTTGACCCGGGTGCCGTTGCTGTTTTTATCCAGGCATACAGCTTGGGTCTCATCGTTAACGATGTGTCTAACGAACCAATTGATCTTGAAGAGTGGCACGCCATGATCTCGCGCATGACGCGCGGGCTTCTGTAAGTTCAGTTACACCAAGCGGTAGATGTCGTAATCGACCACGTTTTGGCCGGGGGCACCAATTGCGATGGCCTGCATTTGGGTGAGCCATGCGTAGCGCTCGTCGCCGGTCTCGAAAAGTGGGGCAGTAATGATGCGTGGCTTGCCATCTGCGTCTGGAGACATGATGCCCTTGTATGACACATGAATGGCTGCGCCGTCGTCGGTGTTGATGACAATTCGTACATCAAGTTGCGCAGTGCCATCGGCACGCATGGTGAGCCAGTCGGCGCCAAGATCTACAACAGTTCCGTTGAGTTTCGGGCCTTTCACAGTTCCGCCAGTAACGCGAACAATGACACGTGTGCCATTCGGACCATTGGGAACCACGATGGGTGGGTTCAGTGTTGCACTGATGTGAAACAGGAATTCGGCTGGAAGTGATGTGATGTCGCTCATGGTGCGACTGTAGACGGTTTTTTACAGGGGTCCGTGATTGAGGTGCGGCAGAACAAGTTCTGCAAAACGTTGGGCTTCGTCCTTATGCGGATAGCCCGAGAAAATAAAGGCTTCGATGCCCATGGCTTCATACTGATGGATCTTGTCGATGACTTGTTGGGGCGTACCCACGATGGCTGCGCCACATCCGCTGCGCGCTTTGCCAATGCCGGTCCAGAGGTGGGGCTCAACAAAGCCATCAGAACCAGAAGCTTCACGAAGTTCAGCTTGGCGACGAACGCCGACGCTTGCGCTATCGAGCGAGCGAGAACGAATTGCATTACCAGTTGCGGCATCGACTGCAGAGATGAGATGCGCTGCAGCGTTGCGTGCTTCATCTTCTGTGTCGCGAACAATAACATGCACGCGGTAACCAAACTTCAGTGTTCTGTTGTACGTGTCGGCACGAGAGCGAAGATCTGCGATTGTTGCAGCGATGGCATCTTGCGTGTCTGGCCACATGAGGTACACATCTGCTGCGGCGGCTGCGACATCACGTGCCTCGTTACTTAAGCCGCCGAAGTAGAACTGTGGTGCTTGTGGTGAATCACGACAGATGCGTGGGGCGTCAAGGTGTAACTGAATGAATTCACCGTCAATGTCAAGACGTTCGCCATTGAGCAATGTGCGAAGCGAGGTCATGGTTTCCAACGTGCGTGCATAGCGGTGTGGGCCGTCAAGAGTTTCGCCAGGCATCTCTGAAGAAATGATGTTGATGGAAAGCTTGCCGTTAAGTATTTGATTCAGGGTTGCTAGTTGACGTGCCAGTTGTGGAACCCATACTTCGCCACATCGAATGGCGGTCAGCAGTTTCATGTTTGCAATGGTGGGCGCCATAGCGGAAGCGAATGCGAGTGTGTCGATGCCGAGGTCGTAGCCAGAGGGAAGCAACACGTTGTCAAAGCCGACATTATGCACTGTTTGGACAATATCAGAACAGTGTTTCCAACTGCTTTGCAGGTTGGTGTCAACGATTCCTAATTGTTCATAGTCGTCATCGCATAATGCGCTGAACCAACTGATTTCGCTCATGGCAATGGAATTCCATCGCTGGCTTGAATGATTGCGTAGACATCCGTACGGGTAAGCGACACAGAAGTGGCGAGTGCCAATTCAGAGATACGCGAAGGTGTCTGTGTTCCAATGATTGCGACAGGGCGCGATGGGTGAGCGAGCACAAAAGCAATGGCAATTGCTGAGCGTGTCACGTTTTCTCTGGCAGCGAGTTCGTCAAGCACTGCAAGCAATGCGGGCGCAACGCCCTTGCCGGTGGCAAGTGCTCCGCCAGCAAGTGCGCTCCATGCAAGGGGAGTGATGCCTGATTCCATGCATAAGTCGAGAGTGCCGTCTCGCAGTGGGTCAAGGTGGGCAGCCGACAATTGGGGTTGTGTTGTTGCGAGGCCATTGTCAACGAATGCGTTAAGTGCAAGTGTCTGAGCGACTGTGTAGTTGGAGACTCCGAATTCACGAACAAGACCACGTGATTTCAATGAGTTGAATGCTTGAGCAATTTCCTCTGGGTGTGTGAAGTTGTCGGGGCGATGTATTTGATACAGGTCAACATGATCAACACCCATGCGAGATAAAGAGGCTTCGCATGCGCTGGTGATGTATTCCGCTGATGAGTTGTACGGAACTCCGGGAATGATTCCGCCTTTGGTTGCCAGAACGATTCTGTCGCGTAAGCCAGGAATAGCCGAGAAGATTCTTCCGAGTGCCTCTTCACATGCACCGAAGTGAGTGCCGCCCCAGTCAAGGCCGTATACGTCTGCATTGTCGATGAGGGTCATGCCTGCATCAACAGCTGCAGAAATGACTGCGGTGTTTTCTGCATCAGAACCGGTGAGGCGCCAGCAACCAATTGAAAGAGGGCCAACGTCTCCGAGTTCTCCGATAGTACGTGCAGATGAGACATCGAGAAGTTCACTCATTTTTCTATTCTTTCAAATCGGGTGACGCGATGAATGCCAAAGTTCGAATCTTCATGTGGTGCAGCGATTAGTTCGATCGGATGCGGGAAGCGGGAATCAAACTCAGCTTGGAGCTTCTTCTGAAATTCTGTGTTTCCCACAATGTCCCATGAGTCTTGCGTGTCCCACACAAACACGATGGTGACTTCGCCTGGCTTGCTGTTGTCGAGCCAGACTTCCTTTGAGAGGAAGGGGATGTTGGTGAGTCCTTCCATATGTGCTTCGCCAAGAGTCCATACTTCGTGGTCCACACGGATGAATTCGTCGACTACTGCAGGGTCCATCCGGAACACAAGAACCTCAACAGGGCGTTCTTCATTCGTGATGTATGAGTACTGATTCATTAGATGCGTCCGGTCGGAACGAGTGACAAAAGTTCTGGCGTGATCTCAGAGATGGTGCGAACACCGCATAACGCCATGGTGCGTGTCATGTCGTTAGTGAGCATGGTGAGTACACGTTCAATTCCTGGTTCGCCAGCAGCACCAAGTCCGTATAGGTAACTGCGACCGAGCGTGCATGCGGAGGCTCCGAGAGCAATTGCCTTCACAATGTCGCTGCCGCGACGAATGCCTCCGTCACAAATGAGAGGCAAGGTGCCGCCTGTTGCTTGTGCGACGGGTGCAAGCAAATCAAGTGGCGCTGGCGCTGAATCAAGTTGGCGGCCTCCGTGATTGGATAACGCGACGGCGTCAATGCCGTGTTGCTGAGCAAGGACTGCATCTGCGACAGACTGAACGCCTTTGAGAATGATAGGGCCATTCCAATTGGCACGAAACCATTCAAGATCGTCCCACGACAACGCAGGTTCAAATTGTTCAGAGATGAAATCAGACAAAGTGACTGCGGTTCCAGTGTTTCCTCGTGATGCTGCGATGTTTGAGAATGTGATTGGTTCGTTTCGTATGAAATCCCACGTCCACGCGGGGTGTGTGATGCCGTCGACGATGGTGCCAAGGCCAAGTTTGGGCGGAAGAGTGAACCCACGACGCACGTCACGCTCGCGACGACCAAGGACTGCAGTGTCAACCGTGATCATGATTGCTTCGTATCCGTTTGCCTGAGCGCGAGCCAACATGTCTTTGACTAACTCGCGGTCACGCCATACGTACACCTGAAACCATTTCGGCCCGTTGCTGACAGCTGCAACTTCCTCAATTGACCGAGTCGACAAGGTGGATAAGCAGTAAGGAAGACCATGTCGTGCGGCAACGCGGGCAACGGAAAGTTCCCCTTGTGAATGTGCGATTCGTGTGAAACCCGTGGGGGAGAAGAGAAGAGGAGATTCGAGAGTGCGGCCAAGGAATGACGTGCTGGTGTCAATGTTGGAAACATTGCGCAGAATTCTCGGTACGAATTCATATTGCTGAAAGGCTTCAGCGTTGCGTCGCATGGTGATTTCGTCTTCGGCTGCGCCGTCGATGTAGTCAAAAATTCCGTGAGGTAGTCGGCTTTTGGCAATCAGGCGAAGGTCGGCGATATTGGCAGCGCGTTCAAAGCGACGCTTCTGGCGAGACAGTGTGGGGACCGAGAATGTTGCCACCGACCGCAATGTTCGAATTAGTCCCATGCCTGCCTTTCGATGGTGATTCAAGGATACGACACGGGGGCTGCAGGTGCGGAAAGTCTCTTCGTCTTGGCGTGACTGTGCCAGTTGGGTGAGACTTCACATGTGTCATTTCCTTCCGACCTTGAGATCGCCCAGGCTGCGTCTATTGCGCCACTCGCTGACATAGCGGGTCAACTAGGAATCGGAGAAGAGTTTCTTGATCCATACGGGCGTCACGTAGCCAAGATTGATTTATCTGTCTTGCAGAACGTGTCATCTCGTCCTGCTGGGAAATATGTAGTTGTAACGGCCATTACGCCGACTCCGCTTGGAGAAGGAAAAACAACTACATCGGTAGGTCTTGCACAGGCAATGAAGCACATCGGCAAAGTTGGGCTGCTGGCATTGCGTCAACCATCGATGGGGCCAACGTTTGGCATCAAGGGTGGTGCAGCAGGCGGTGGGTATAGCCAAGTGATTCCGATGGAAATCTTGAACTTGCATCTCACTGGCGATTTCCATGCAGTCACTGCTGCACATAACTTGCTCGCGGCCATGGTTGATAACCATCTTCATCAGGGCAACGCGTCGGGGCTTTCACTTGGCAAAATCACCTGGAAGCGCGTCCTTGATGTCAATGATCGTGCCTTGCGCAGTGTGACGATTGGTCAGGGTTCGCAAGAAGACGGAATTGAACGGGCATCCGGTTTCGATATCACTGCGGCATCTGAAGTGATGGCACTACTGGCGTTAGCGACATCAGTGGAAGATCTGCGTGCTCGCCTTGGTCGCATTGTTGTTGGATACACAGAGAACGATGTTGCAGTCACCGCAGAACAGATTGGTTGTGCTGGTGCGATGGCCGTAATCCTGCTGGATGCCATCAAACCGAACCTGATGCAAACGCTTGAGAACACTCCGGCGCTGATTCATACAGGTCCGTTTGGCAACATTGCCACAGGAAACTCGTCAGTGATTGCAGACAAGATAGGCATTCACATGTGTGACTATCTGATTACTGAGGCTGGTTTCGGCGCTGACATGGGTGCCGAGCGGTTCTTCAATATCAAGTGCCGCGTTTCAGGCATGAAACCTGATGCCGCAGTGTTGGTGGCAACAGTGCGGGCATTGAAGGCACATTCCGGGTTGTACAAAGTTGTTGCCGGAAAGCCGTTGCCTGCTGAGATGTTGCAGGAGAACCCCGAAGATGTTCGGTCTGGCGCAGCCAACTTGGCGAAACAGATTGAGAATGTTCTTGCGCATGGGGTGTCGCCAGTCGTGGCTATCAACGCGTTCCCCACAGACTTTGCCAGTGAGCATGACGTGATTCGTGAGATTGCTGAATCAATGGGTGCGCGAGTTGCGGTGTGCACTCACTTCTCTGATGGTGGTGCAGGGGCAGTTGATTTGGCGAATGCAGTTGTGGCTGCTTGTGATGAGCCGAACAACTTCCACTTTCTGTATGAAGAATCTGCATCGTTGAAAGAAAAGATTTCTGCCGTTGCTACGAAAATCTATGGTGCAGCGGCTGTGGAGTATTCAGATCTGGCTAATGAACAGCTTGCACGGTACGACGCAAATGGTTTCAGCCATCTGCCTGTGTGTATTGCTAAGACACACCTCAGTATTAGTGGTGACCCCACGTTGAAGGGCGCACCCACTGGGCACACTTTGGTTGTACGCGAAGTACGAGCATCAGTTGGAGCTGGTTTCATTTACCCCATAGTGGGGAACATGCGAACCATGCCTGGCTTAGGGGCTGACCCTGCTGCTTTGCATATTGACATCGGCCCAGATGGGCGCATTGTCGGTCTGTTCTGAGTTATTTGCCGCGAAGAGCAGCAACGATTGGTGCACACTCGTCAATGTTTTCTGCGCCAACAATGGTGTAACTGAAACCCCAGCGCTCACGGCGCTCGAGTAGTTGCTCAATGCATTCTTCAACTGAGCCGATAAGAGCAAATGGTGATGCATCAATCATGTCTGCGTCAACACCAAACATTGATGAGATGCCATCGACAGTTGCTTTCCGATCATTCGTAACTTTCACGAAGAACGTACGAATGTTCATTTCAATGTCGTTGATTCGGTGAGCGCCAGCGGCTGCAACAATTGCAACTTTTTCATCCACTGATTCTGCAGTCATGGTTGATAGTGCCTCTGGTCCAACGACGCCGGCAGTCAATGTGCCGTTGATACCAATGATGTCTGCTTCGCGAGCCGCATATGTCAGAACGCGCTTGCCGCCACCGCCAATGAGAAGTGGAGGACGAGCTTGCACTGGCTTTGGCTGTCCGTTGTAGTTAGTGATGGTGTAGTGATCGCCAGAGAATGAAAAAGGACCTTCTGCCATGGCGCCGCGAATGACTGCGACACCTTCGATGAAACGATCGATGCGTACCTTGGGGGAGTCATATGGCATTCCGGCTTCTTCGTAATCGCTGATCATCCAGCCAGCGCCGAGTCCAATGTCGAGACGCCCGTCTGAAAGAAGGTCGATTGTTGCAAGTTCTTTTGCAAGGACAACTGGGTGTTTGTAGTCATTATCGAATACCAATGCGCCAACACGAAGTGTGGTGGTGGCACTTGCAGCAGCCATCAGTGCGGGTACGGGTGCTAACTGGTCTGTGAAGTGATCAGGCATGGTGAGAACTTCATAGCCTGCTGCCTCTGTGCGGCGAGCTAGTTCAGCCCATCCTTTTGCTGAGGTCTCTTTAGAGACTTGAACACCGAATCTGAAACCGCGATGGGGGAATTGTGACATAGAACAACGCTACCGAAATGGGTGACACGATGCATCAAGCACAGACAAGTACGGTGTTTTGTGTTGTGAAGTCCCCTCTGAATTGGTCCATACGCTTTGGCGTTGCCCTCGTGGCATCTTCGATGTTGTTGACGGGCGCGGTAGTTGGCGCAGCACCACAAGTGTGGCGGGCGCTAAATGCGCACCAAGAGACTCCTGTGGCACTGCCAATTTTTAGTGGGCTATCAACTCGCACACGCATTATGGGAGTTGCTGACAAGCAGATCGGTGTCTTTGAATTAGAGAACAGCCAGCCGCTTGATATTGGTTCAGTGCCAGACATTGTGGTTGCAGCTGTACTGGCTGTTGAAGATTCTGGTTTTTATCAACACAAGGGCGTGAACCTGCGTGCACTCGTTCGTGCCACCCTGGCCAACTTTCAATATTCAAGTGGCAGACAAGGTGCATCCACCATTACGCAACAGGTTGTGAAGAATGAATTTCTCGCTGGTTTGCCACGTGATGGCCGATACAAGATTTTGCAAGCCCGATACGCAGTGATTTTGGAAAAGAATGTTTCAAAAGCCCAGATTGTGGAGCGCTACCTCAACACAGTGTTCTTCGGAAACAATGCGTATGGCATTCAAGCTGCTGCAGATGTGTACTTTCAAAAGAAGGTCTCAGAACTCACCTTGACTGAAGCAGGGTTCTTGGCCGGGCTTGTGCGTGCACCTTCTACATACGATCCGATTCGTAGGCCTGAACAATCACGTCGTCGATTCGAGCAAGTGCTGGAGCGATTTATAGATGTTGGTCTGATGACAAAAGAGCAGCGCGATACAACGTTGGCAACGTGGAAAACGCCAGAGTCGGTTACTAGTGCCCCAGAGCGGCCAACAAGCCGTACCTATATCACTGAGATGGTTCGCGATTACTTGTTGAACAAGTCAACAATTCTTGGTGCAACGTACCCGGAGCGTTACAACGCATTGTTCCGTGGCGGAATTACGGTGCACACCACAATTGACCCTGTGATGCAGGCAAAGGCTGAGAAAGCTGCGAAAGAGAAACTGCCAGTCAATAAGACCGGAATTCAATCATCAATGATGTCGCTTGACACGGCTACTGGTGCGATGCGGGCAATTGTGGGTGGGCCCGGATTCTCTCCTGGACGTAATGAAGTGAATCTCGCACTGCGTCGTCGCCAAACAGGTTCAAGCATCAAAATGTTTGTGCTTACTGCTGCCTTGGAAGCGGGTGCCCAAGCAAGTGACCTGATTGACGGAACACTGCCATGTACGTTTCCTAATCCGGGCCTTCCAGAAGAGCCATTTGTTATTACCAAGGGCGTTAGTCATCCTGTCTCATCGTTGGCTGAACAAACATGGTTATCAATCAACTGCGCGTATGCGCGACTTGCGCAAATTGTTGGTCTCAATCGTGTCGTAAACATGACGTACAGGCTTGCTTCGTCGAGTTACTTGTCGCGTGATCTCTACACAATTCAGCCGTATGCAAGTTTTTCGACTGGTGCAAATGAATTGAGTGCGCTTGACATGGCTTCTGGCACCCAGACAATTGCTAACGGAGGCATTCATAATGAGCCGTATTTCATCGAAAAAGTCGAAGGCCCGAGTGGGTTGCTGTATCAGCACACAATGGCGCCATCGCAAGTGATCACGAAAGAGATTGCAGATGCGCAAGTAGACATTTTGAAGCAAACCCTTATCAAAGGAACTGCACGACGTGACCCATTAGAAGGTAATCGTCCTGCTGGCGGTAAAACGGGTACACAAGATGAAAACACCAATGCCTGGTTTGTGGGCTTTACAAAGCAACTCACAACTGCAGTGTGGGTGGGTGACCCGAAGGGGTATACGCCGATGGTGAACATTCCTGAGTTCAAAGCTGATGGAGTTGCGCGCGTGACGGGCAACGGCTACCCCGTGAAGATTTGGAAGGCATATATGGATGCTGCGCATAAAGATCTGCCCGTACTGAACTGGGACAAGCCACCGGCACCGACACGTAATCCTTTACGCCTCTATTTGCCCGGCGTTGACTGCATTGCAGAACTGGTGTCAGGGAAGTTACCGAAAGCGTCGACGGGCACAATCACCACGGTTGTTCCTACAGTCACAACGACGACACTTCCTGCTGCACCAGTAGTCACCACAACTACGGTGCCAGGAGCAGTTGTGGTTCCGGTTGCGCCGACAACGACGGTGTACCGCGGTGCAGTAGTCAGAGTTATTGATCCAGGAACGACTATTCCCCCAACTGACACAAACCCGTTGACCCCAGTAATCGGAGTCGACCCTGCTCGCTATTACGTCTATAACTGCGCAAAAGGCATTCCAGCATCCATTAAGACCGTCCCGTAGGGGTAGCCAGTACCTAATGTGGGGTTGATGCTTCTTTGGTTTATCGGCACTGCGTTTATCTCGGTCTTGTTTGTTTTCCGCGACGACCGGTTTGATTACAGAGTGCTTGCTCTTGGCGCGCTGTTGCCAGACCTGATCGACATTTTCTCTGGGGGTGCTTGGGTGTTTCATTCGGTTCTCGGAAGTGTCATTGCGCTAGCCCTCGTTATGGCATTTGCGCGAAGGGGTACAACTGCTCGGCGTATGTCATTAGCCATCCCCATCGGTATGTTCATGCACTTGGTATTCGACGGAGCCTTCAACAACACAAAAGTTTTCTGGTGGCCGTTTGCTGGCGTGAATTTTGGTGGAGCATCAATCCCAAGTTTCGACCGCATGTGGCTGAACATAATTCTTGAGATAGCGGGTGCTGCCATGTTGGCTTGGGTGTGGCGCACGAACGATTTGTCTTCTCCTCGTGCTCGTCAGGAATTTGTTCGTACCGGCCGGCTCGTATTGGAAAAGAAGTAGTCACATGTTGATCTTGTTGCGTCACGGACAAACTGCGGCCAATGCCAAAGCCCTGCTTCAGGGGCGAATGAACTTGCCGCTTGACCCAGAAGGGGAGCGTCAAGCTGCGCGCAGTGGTGAGTTTCTGCGAGAGAAGTATCCGGATGCATTGGTGATGTGTAGCCCGTTAACGCGTGCGCATCAGACGGCGAGCGCAATTACGGGCAACGTCACCATTGATGAGCGATTCATTGAACTTGATTACGGAGATTGGGATGGCGTGGCGCTCACCGATGTTGACCAGACATTGTGGGCGCAATGGCGTAATGACCCATCGTTTCGTCCACCTGGTGGCGAGACTCTCGTTGAGTTAGATAACCGCGTTCGACCAGCATTTGAAGAAATCAGTGAACGTGCACGAACAGGTGACGTGATTGTTGTGAGTCATGTGTCGCCAATCAAGAGCGGTGTTACATGGGCGCTTGGCACAGGGCCAGACACAACGTGGCGAATGCAATTAGACCGCGCATCAATTTGTCGAATTGCAATTGGTCCGCGCGGGCCAGCACTTCTTGGGTTCAACGAAACATCACATCTTTGATGCCGTTGGGTGACGGTGAGTCACCCTGTAAGCGGGGTTTTGTCCGTGCTTGCGCACTGGATGATCATCCCTCTATGCGATCTACCCGAAGGTTGCCTTGCGGCAGGCGGGCAGCCCAGCCTTCTGCTTGATCTTGCTTCACATGGGGTTTACCAAGCCATATGAATCGCTTCATATGCTGGTGCGCTCTTACCGCACCGTTTCACCCTTACCTGATCTGCTCGCGCAGCCATCGGCGGTCTGTTCTCTGTTGCACGTCCGTCAAGTCACCCCGACCTGGCTCTCGCCAGCATGTTGCCCTGTGAAGCCCCGACTTTCCTCAGCACATTGCTGTGCCGCGATCATCCGGACGACTCACCGTCGAGATGAGTGTATGGGCAAAGCCGCTTAGTAGATGAGGCTATTAAGGCTTGGTGTGTCCATCAGGACAGTGGTACGTGAGCCAACTTCGTTCGGAGGCCCAAGTTTCACTTGAACAGTGCTGAGTGAACCGAATGTGTTTGGCAAAGTGGCAACAAGAGCGACGCCATCTTTATCAAGGGCAGGTGCGAAGCCAACAGTTCCGCCATTGATCAGTTGTGCAGCAATGGCAGCGCGACGTGATGACTGTCCGCCAAGTCGGACCATGCCAGCACGAAGGGCGGGCTCGGCAGTTAGCGATACGAAATATTGGTATGTGGAGGCAACTAGGGCTTCAACTGCAAGCGTGAGAGCAAGCGTGTCCTCAGGAAGTTTTCCGCTAGCAACCAAGTCAAGCGCTGTCTGGCCATACGCCCGCATCAACTTTGCATTGGTCTCTGAGTACGGCTCGCCATTGCGAGCGGTAATGAGACCCCGAAGGTCCTCAAGGTGTGATGTGTGGCCTGCGGCAAAGGCAGCAATAACGGGCGCTGAGTCCTTGCTTGCGAGTGATGTTACGGCGGAGTCAGACAACATTGCAGCCGCCATAGTTTCCATTGACATTGCAGTGCGGAGCAACGCAACATCTGTAACTGCAAGGTCTTCAAGTTTCACCATGGTTGGTGATTCACCAATTCGTGCAATTGAAGGCGTGGACGAACCGCACGCAGCAAGAACTGCAGAAGTAGCCACAAGAGCGCCAGATGAACGCAACATTGTGCGGCGACTGATTGGTGAGGAAGTGCTTGTGTTTTTCATAATGAGTCCTTCGTTCAGTTGCCAACAGCAGAGATAGGTGATGCGCCACCGATTAATTCAAGTGCAGCGGCATGGCGAGCCTCAACGGTGACGATGGATGCGAGAAGTGTCGCTGCATCGAGGCCCTTGATTTGGCCAATGGTGTCGGTATGAATTGTGGCGGTTTGATCTTCAAGTGCTGCCAGTTGCCGAGCAATGCTGGCAATTGATCCGATAGGCGATGCGAGGGGAGCAGAGCTTGGATTGACAACGTCCACTGCCAAATAGCCCTTCAGGGCATCTGCGTATGCAACGTGGTGGTCAAGAATCAAGGTCATTGCTGTCAGGTCATTTGCTGTGAGGCCGACAATGGCTTTGCGATATGTGGCAACCATTCGTGATTCACGCTCGAGGCATGCATTAAGCGCAGCATTGTCAGCGGGGTCGCGTTGTGGCGACCCACCGGTACTGGCTGCAGATGCACGACCTGCAAACAGTGGAGCTGTCGCAACAACTGCTCCTCCTGCGAGAAGTGAGGCGATGAGTCGACGACGCGTAGTCATTGACATGTCGGGAGATTCAACTTGGTGAGTGTCCACGTAGGGCATCCTTTGTCGTGTTGGCGAAATACCGCATCACAACACTAGAAGTCCAGTGATGAGAGTTCGGGTATCCAGGAGCGGGATCGAGAAACCGCCTGTGACCATTGTTGTCGGGAAATCCCCGGCTCACCTAATGGTGAGGTGACAGGCGCCCCTGAAAGGGCCTCGGCTGCGACACTGAGATTGTGCCATTGTCCCGATTCTGTGCCCGCCATGAAACCAGCACCAAGGGTGGTGGCTTCTGAAATGGGGGACACACGGACAGGGCGACCAGTGGCGTCAGCCAGAGCCTGGACAAAGGTCGGGTTGCGACTCATGCCGCCATCAATCCGAATTTCAGCGATGGAGAGTCCTGAGTCTTTCTCTGCAGAGTCGACCAGATCTGCGCCACGGTGTGCGACTCCTTCAAGAACGGCTCGCACGATGTGTGCGCGAGTGGTGCCGCGAGTAATACCGAATAGGGCACCTCGTGCGCCGTAGTCCCAGAACGGAGTGCCGAGTCCGAGAAGAGCAGGAACGTATGCAACTCCGTCGGTTGTGGGAACTGTTGCAGCAAGCGTGTGAGACTCGGCAGCGTTAGCGATGAGCCCCATGTCGTCACGGAGCCATTCAATGTTTGTGCCAGCCGACAACATGATGGCTTCAGTTCCATATGAAATTATTCCGCCGCGACTAAATGCAACGATGGGAAATGTTCCACCTGAATTACGTTGCGCTGAACTTGGGGGTTTGTCTCCAACGAACATGTCCAACATGCCGCCAGTGCCGAATGTGATTTTTGCCATTCCTGGCACGATGCAGCCTTGACCGACTAAGGAAGCTTGCTGGTCTCCGGCAATAGCCAGAATCGGTGGTGCGCCTGGAAGGTCTGTGGCGTCACCAATGAATCCCATGGAATCAACAATGCGAGGGAGTTGGTGTTCGGCAATACCGAGAGTTGCGAGCATTGTGCTGTTCCACGAAGTTCCGTCAGGGATTGTGAGACCAGTGACTGCTGCATTGGTGTGGTCTGTGACGTGGTGAGCGCCTTGTGTGAGGTTGTAAACGATCCAGGATTCAACTGTGCCGATACGAAGATCATCACTATTGCGTTCGTTTGCGTCAGAGATGTAATTCGCAAGCATCCAAACAGCCTTGGTGGCGGTCTGGTTTGGTGCAAAAGAAAATCCGTGTTCGGCACGTGCAGCCATGCATTCGCCAACTGTGCGCAGGTCTTGCCATCCAAGAGAAGGACCAATGGGTTTGCCTGTTGATGCGCGCCAAATAATTGTTGATGCTCGTTGTGTGGTGATGCCAACAGCGGTGACGGGGCCAGAAGCTAATGCTGCTACCGCAACGCGATGAACAGCTGCATACATTGCAGTTGCATCGAATTCAACCAGCCCTGCAAATGGGCTATCTGGGGCGAACTCTTCGTAATGGAGGTCAGTAACTGTTGTGTCATCGTGAACGATTGCGGCGCGAAGTCCGCTAGTTCCTACATCGATGACAAGCGTTCTCATAGTCCGAGCTTGCCTGGGTTCAAGATGCCGTTCGGGTCAAGAGCATTCTTGACTGCACGCAAAACGCCCATGCTTGTTCCGAGTGCCTGTTCCATGAATTGTGATCTGCTGTATCCGATGCCGTGGTGGTGAGACAAGTTGGCTCCGGACTTAAGACCAGCCTCTTGGCCTGCTTTCCACATTGCTAGATATGTGCTTTCAAAATCTGCTTCTTCAGGAGTTGCTGCAAATGTGAAGTACACACATGCTCCTTCTATGTAGCTGTGCGACAAGTGGCATGTTGCTGAACGCGCGTGAGGTACCGCAAGCATTGCTGATTCCACTGCTTCGACTACCGAATCAAGGTGACCCCAATTGGCTGCTACTTCCATGGTGTCAACAACAAAGCCCTTGCGTGTTAGTGCTTGAAGACCACTTGTGTCGTTTCTGTGGTGCATCCATGCTTCGATGAGTGCGACATCACCGTCTGCTGCTCCCATTTCCTTGCAAGTGTCAAATACGACACTCATTGTTCCGTCAACGATGGATTCAGTTCCTTCGTCAAGCACAAGAAGTGTGCATTGTGTGCCATCGCCACCGTGTGAACGTTTGCTTTCGGCTCCGTCATACAAACGCAAAACTGCTGGGGTTGCACCTGCGCGAATAATGCGACGACATGCTTCGATGCCATCAGAAAACGACGTGAATACAAATGCTGCACGACGTTCAACTTCAGGAAGCGGGTGAGCGCGTAACCACACACGTGTGATCACAGCAAGAGTTCCTTCACTTCCAAGAAGTAGTTGAGAAATATCTGGGCCTACTGCACCAGCTGGCGCTCCGCCTGTACGAATGATTGTGCCGTCAGCAAGTACTGCTTCAAGCGCATGCACCATGTCTTCAATTTTTCCGTAACGCGTTGAGTATTGACCTGCCCCACGGCACGCAACCCATCCGCCAACGGTGGCAATTGCGAACGACTGTGGGTAATGGCCAATGGTGAGGCCATGAGTACGAACTGCTTCTTCTAAGTCTGGGCCAAAAGTGCCAGCCAATGTTTCAACAATGCCAGATACTGCATCAATTGATTCGATGCCTTGCATCTGTGTCATGTCGAGAGCAACTCCACCAAAGAGGGGGATGGCTGCGCCGCATACTCCGCTTCGCCCACCAGAAGGCGTGACAGGAATCTTGTGATCGTTGCAATACGCCAACAAGATAGAAACTTCTTGCGTATTCTTTGGGCGACATACAACTGCCGGAATTTGTGGAACTTCATTACGCAGAGACCAGCGAAGCGATAGCGGCCACCAGTCGCGACCATGTTGCGCGCGCTCTGTTGCATCAGATGTGGTGTCACAAATTGCACCGAGTTCTGTAGCTTCGGTTGCAGTTAACGCACGGCCTGGGCTTGGTAGGTGAGACGTTGCAAGAGCAGGGTCGCCACCAAATTCGATTGGCTCGGTGGCCTGTGTTGAAAATGTATGAATGCTCATTGCTATCCCTTGTGTGAGTCGATGAATTCTTGTTCTGTGACCATTGCAGCTGCGTCTTCACGAGCGCATGCGTCAACAAACTCAGCGATACTCGCTGAGCTCTGTGCATCGTCCCACCCAAGGAGTGGAGAAATGAGATCTGCTGTGGCGCGTGCAGCGGAAACGCTTGCACGGCGATTCAGTAAACGCGCACGAGTGCGGCGACTGAGCACGTCGTCAATTGATGTTGCCATTTCGTGAGTGACTGCGTAGACGGCCTCTGCACGTAAATAGGGAAGTCCGTCAACTAACGGCCCAGAGAGTGATGGGTCGTTAGCAATAAGTGCAGCTATTTCTGCAGAATCACTTCCGTAACGGCCATCGAGGTGATGGTCGCGCTGTGAGGCACGAATACTGCGGCCTTTGGCGCCATGCAGTGACAGCGAACGAGTGAGGCAACGCGTCTTAGTTCCCAAGACTTCAGAAACTGCATCGACAGCGTCTTCGGCCATTTCGCGATACGTGGTGAGTTTGCCGCCAGTCACTGTGACAACACCGTTGTCAGATGTAAACACTCGATGACGACGACTCAGGTCTGCAGTACGACCGGCTTTCGCAGAAGACTCATCCATCTTTACAAGCGGACGAAGGCCTGACCACACGCCCGTGACATCTTCAAATGTGACATCAGTGTTGACGGTTGCGTTCAAAGCTGCAAGAACATATTCAATGTCGTCACGTGTGCACTGAGGATCATTCACAGGGCCCTTGTAGTCAGTATCAGTTGTGCCGATATATGTGAACTGGTAGGTGCCATCACCGCGAGAAATCCAGGGAACTACGAACAAACTGCGCTTGTCGCTCGGGACTGGAATAACTACTGCAATGTCGTTGCGCACTTTGTCCCAGGGCACTGTGAGGTGAACGCCCTTTGCTGGGCGAATGGTGTCTGGGTGCGAGGCTTCATCGAGGGCGCGGACATCATCGGCCCATACGCCTGTTGCGTTGACTACTGCCTTGGTGCGGATAGTGAAATGTGTGTCGCCGACTAGATCGTGCACGCGAACGGTGTGTTGCGTGCGGTCGGCTGAATCAATTCCTTCGACGCGGCATTGGTTTGCGATGGCTGCACCGTTGTCTGCTGCACTGCGGAGTACCGCAAGTGTGAGACGAGCATCATCTGCTTCAGCGTCGTAATACATGTATGCAGATGACAACTTTTCGCGCGCCATTGTGGGCAAATGCGCAAACGCGGTGTCGGCAGAAAGACGACGATGCAGGCGGCCGATACGCCAACCACCCGTGAGGTCATACATCCACATTGCAGAACCAAGTGCTCGCGCAATCTTCTTAGAGACAACGCTGTTCTTTGTGAGGATCGGAATCATGAAAGGAAGTACATGAACTAGGTGAGGGGCATTGCGGCGTAAGCGCTTGCGTTCACGTAGTGCTTGATAGACAAGGCGTACATCGCCTTGTTGGAGGTAGCGCAACCCACCATGGATCAGTTTTGAGGACTTTGATGAGGTGCCTGATGCAAAGTCATCACGTTCGAGAAGGCAAGCGCGAAGGCCGCGAGAGGCCGCATCGAGAACAACTCCTGCTCCGGTGATTCCTCCGCCGATAACGACAACGTCAAATTCTTCGCTGGAAAGGCGTGACAGGGATACGGGTCGGGAGAAATTGTGAGGGGTGGACACGAGACAGAGCCTATGTGGTCTCGGCTATTGACGGAATTCTGAGCCCTGGGCTGTGACTTTGTTAACAATCATTGCTAATTAGCAATTGATGCAGATAAGGTTTTTGCCATGCGGTCACCCGAGGAACTCACCATTGCATTTCGTACTGCAGGTCTAAAAGTCACCCCACAGCGGCAACTGTTGTTCCGACTCCTTCATGACAACGGTTCTCACCCCACTGCCGACTCATTGCACAGTGCTGCAACAGAGGTCATGCCTGGTATTTCCTTGCGCACCGTGTACCAAACGTTGACTGATCTCACTCAAATGGGCGAATTGCAATCAATCGAGGTGGGTTCAGGGTCACTTCGGTTTGATCCGAACGTGTCTGATCATCACCATGCGGTGTGTGACGGCTGTGGCGATGTCCACGATGTGTACATAACAAAGGCGCCTGTATTGCGCGGCCTTGACGATTTCTCGGTAAGCGATGCCCACATCGTGTATCGAGGACTATGCGGCGCGTGTTCTGCGCTAGTCGCAACAAAATAACCAAAAAAGAAAGGATCCATTCATGCCAGCCTTGAAGGGAACTAAAACACACGAAAACCTGTTGGAGGCATTTGCAGGCGAAAGCCAAGCAAATCGTCGTTACATCTGGTTCGCACAGAAAGCTGACATCGAGGGTTACCCAGATGCAGCTGCTTTGTTCCGCTCTGTTGCTGAAGGTGAAACCGGCCATGCGCACGGACATCTTGAGTACATCGCAGAAGTAGGCGACCCAGCAAGTGGTGAGCCAATTGGTGAGACAGAAGCAAACTTCAAAGCATCAGTTGCTGGCGAGACCTATGAGTACACACAGATGTACCCAGGATTCGCAAAGACTGCTCGCGAAGAAGGATTCGATGAAATCGCTGACTGGTTCGAAACTCTTGCTCGCGCAGAGAAGAGCCACGCAGGTCGTTTCGCAGAAGGCCTTGCAGCTCTCTAATTTTTCCGTGGCCCATTGGTCACGATGAACGAAGAGGTGGGTGGTTGCTGAGAAATCGGCAACCACCTCATCTTTGTAAACCCTTTGACGAGAATCGATTTCCTGATGACCATCACATATGACCCAAAGAATCCTGTCTATCTCGATGAAGCAGATGTCCGCGAAGAACTAACGCGCGTATACGACATCTGTCATGGCTGCAGACTCTGCTTCAAGTTCTGCTCCTCTTTTCCAACACTGTTTAGTTATGTTGATGCGCACGATGATCAAGATGCAGGACGCTTGACTCCTGCACAGCAAGATCAAGTTGCAGATGAGTGCTTCCAATGCAAACTGTGTTACGTCAACTGCCCATACATTCCTGAATTACACGAATGGGCACTCGATTTCCCTCGACTCATGCTGCGCCATGACTCAATGCGTATGGCTAATGGCCAAGTAAATCTCCGCAAACGCGCAACAACTGAAACCATGGGGCACACCGACGCGCTTGGCAAGTTGGCCACCACCATCCCAACCATTACGAACGTTGTGCTAGGTGCAAAACCTGGGTCACTCGTGCGAAAGATTGTTGAAAAGACATCAGGTGTTTCCTCTGTTCGTTTGCTTCCCCCGTATGCAAAGCAGCGTTTCAGCACATGGTTCAAAAAACGTGCCACTCCGGTGTTGGCTAAGAAGCAGGGTTCTGTTGCAGTGTTTCCTACATGCTTGGTGGAATACCAGCAGCCAGGCATTGGTCAGGACCTCGTCAAGGTGTACGAACGCAATGGCGTTGAATGCTCACTGATTGATGGTGCTGGTTGTTGCGGTGCCCCATACCTGCACAGTGGCGACATGGACGGCTTCATCAAGGTTGCTACAAAGCAAGTGAAAGCTTTGGCCGCAGCAATTCGTGGCGGGAAAGACATCGTTGTTCCGCAACCGACATGCGGCTACATCTTGAAGAAGGATTATGTCGATTATGTCGGTGGACCTGATGCCGAATTGGTAGCAGCACACACATATGACTCTTCTGAATACTTGATGAATTTGCACAAAGCAGAGGGAACAGAGCTTGATACCAATTTCACTGGTGAAATCGCTGAAAGCATTTCGTATCACATCCCTTGTCATCTTCGTGCCCAGAACATTGGATTGCGTAGTCGCGACATCATGAAACTGACCGGCGCAAAGATCACACTGATTGATCAGTGCTCAGGCATTGACGGTATGTGGGGACTGAAGGCAGGCAACGAAGAGTTTTCTGTGCCAATTGCAAAGAAGTTGGCGAACAAGTTAGAAGCAGCCAACAACCAAATAGTCGCGGGTGACTGTCACTTGGCAAACACAGCAATTATTGAGCAAACGGGAATCGTTGCCCAACATCCGTTGCAAGTCGTCGCCCGTGCGTACGGCATTGCAGAAGAACCAACAAAGTAAAAAGAGAGATAGAAGTGAATACCAATACCCCCACCCCATCACGCAAACTCACCCTCGATGACATCGCAGACCTTCGCGCCTATGAGCGTGAGCGCCCAGATTTTCGCGCTCATGTGATTGAAGTAAAGCGTCGTCGTCGCGTTGCGATTGGTGAAATGTTGACAATCATGTTTGAGAATCGCGACACAATGCGTTTACAGATTCAAGAAATGATTCGCGCTGAAAAGCTTGTGACTGACGAAGGCGTCATGGAAGAGTTAAAGGTGTACAACCCAATGATTCCTATGCCAGGCCAACTATGTGCCACATTGTTTCTTGAATTGACTTCCGAAGACCAAGTGCGCGAGTGGTTGCCAAAATTGGCCGGCCTTGAAGACAGTATTTGTATTCAATTGTCTGATGGTTCGAAAATTCGTGGGTCAATTGACGCCCAGCATGCAGAAGGATTAACTCGTCCAGACGTCACGGCAGCGGTTCATTACCTCACTTTTGATTTCACCGAAAAGCAGATCGAGCAATTTGCGTTCGGGCCAGTGTCGGTGTTGTGTGATTTGCAGAACTATCTCGAGGTTGCCTCATTTTCTGATGAAACCCGTGAAGAACTTCTGACTGATCTTCGCCCCTAGGCCATATGGAGGAGCCGCGAGCTCTCCTGTTGGACAAGATTTGCAGGTGTGACGCCTGACACATACACTGCCCCGTGCGGGGACTCTCCCCGTGGTCGAGGGGGATATCGATGTCCGGAGCAGATCTATCGTGGCGGAACCAAGGGGCCTGTAACGGCTTAGACCCCGCAGTCTTTTTTCCTGACTCTGATGCGGCAGCTGACGAAGCCAAATCCATTTGCAGTATTTGCATGGTCAGAGCGTCGTGTCTCGAGCATGCCATTGCTGTCCGTGAGAAAGACGGTGTCTGGGGTGGTGCCACCGAGCGCGAGCGTCGCAGAATCATTCGTCAAAGACGCCGCACAGCGTAGATACTTGGTGCATGGCGCATTCCCACGAATTCATCGGCTGGCCCACGTTGCTGGCCCACATTCTTGATCGACGTGATCTTGATGCGTCTCAAGCTGAATCTGCCATTACACAAATCCTGAACGGCGACGCAACGCCGTCTCAGATGACTGCCTTTGTTGTTGCGATGCGAGCCAAGGGTGAAACAGTTCAAGAACTTGAAGGCATGTTGCATGCTGTTCGTTCTGCTGGCATGAAAGTTCATCTCAGTGCGGAACTTGCATCACGTGCAATCGACATCGTCGGAACAGGTGGGGACAAGAGCAACACCGTCAACGTTTCCACCATGTCAGCATTGGTTGTTGCTGCTGCGGGAGTACCGGTGTGTAAACACGGCAATAGGGCAGCGTCATCGAAGTGTGGGGCAGCTGATCTGTTGGAAGCTGCCGGAGTTGCAATCGAACTTGATCCGCAAGGCGTAGAAGCTTCGATCGCTGCAACCGGTTTTGGGTTTTGCTTGGCAGCCCACTTTCACCCGGCCTTTCGATACACCGGCCCGTCACGCCGTGAAATCGGCATTCCGACGGTGTTTAACTTGTTGGGGCCAATGGCGAACCCCGCGCCGATTTCAAACATGCTGGTTGGCGTCGCAATGCCAAACATGATGGAGGCAATGGTGGGTGCGTTGGCGTCACGTAATGTCACCAGCGCATGGGTGGTGCATGGGCACGGCGGACTTGATGAACTTGCGGTAAGTGGTCCGAACATTGTGTACGAACTGCGCGATGGCAATATTTCCCGATTCGAAATTGATGCGGCTGAATTCGGAATCACGCATTCAACGCTCGCTGATATTCGAGGGGGAGACGCCACGGACAACTTGGCCATTATGAACGGTTTGTTCGGTGGCCAAACTGGAGCTGTTCGCGACATCGTTACCTTTAACGCAGGGTGCGCTCTGTTTGTCTCCAAGCATGTTGAGTCCGTCGCTGACGGCATCGACGTGGCTCGCGCCACCATCGATTCCGGTGCAGCAGCAAGCATGTTGGCCAAAGTTGTCACCGTTAGTTCGGCTGAAGCCAAGCGCATGCAGGTGTAAAAACCAGAACCGTGTCACACCCCTTCGTCACTCTTATGACATGGACATCACGCCCCTCACCCTCTCAGACGCCCCACAGTACGAACCAGTTCTCATGATCTCGTGTGACACCTGTGTCATGGCAGACACCGATGCCTGTGGTGATTGCATCATGAGTTTCCTGTGTGATGCCCCCTCTGAAGGTGCTGTAGTACTTGACCTTCAGGAACTACGGGAAATTAGGTTGCTCGCTCAGGCCGGTTTGGTGCCTACGCTTCGGCACCGTGCCGTTGGCTAAACCTTCCTCCCGTAATCCCACAGTCGTCTCTCGAGGCGCCCCTCAGGGACCTGAGTATTGGGCAGAACTGCACGCCATTGGTCAGACAGCTGGTCTTCATTCACTCGGGGTAGCCCCGGCAGATCAAATGCTTCGAGCACGTCAGCAGATTCACGATCGCATTGATCGTGATCTGGTCAACGACATGAAATTTACGTTCCTGCGTCCCGAACGTTCCACAACGCCAAGCCAGCATCTCGACGGAGCACAATCAATCATTGTTGGTGTTCGTTCGTATGCAATCAGCGACCATTCAGATGATGGAGTGTCGTCTCCATTGGCGAGGGTTGCTCGTTATGCATGGCTTGATCATTATGGCCACCTCAAAGATTCGTTATCAGTTGTCGCCGAACGCTTGCGACAGGACGGTCATCGTGCAGTTGTTTTCGCAGATGACAATGCAATGGTTGATCGCGAATCGGCGTGGCTTGCAGGTCTTGGTTGGTTCGGAAAGAACGCGAACATTTTGCTGCCAGGGCACGGAAGTTTTTTTGTTATTGGCTGCGTGATTACAACTGCAGTTCTTCCCATAGCTACACCCATTGATGATGGTTGCGGTGCGTGTTCTCGCTGTATACCGGCATGCCCAACGGGGGCCATAGTGAAAGACGGCGTCATTGATGCCAATAAGTGTTTGGCATGGTTGCTTCAGAAGCCCGGAATTTTCGACAGGGAATATCGAGTCGCTCTTCATGATCGAATTTACGGGTGTGATGATTGTCAAACTGCATGTCCGCAGGTTCGACGACAAGAGTTGAGTGAGTCAACAGAGCAACTTCAGTCAGTCGTTGAAGTGTTGGCATGGTTGTCTATGGATGACGAGACATTGAACGCCTCTTGTACGCGTTGGTACGTGCACAAACGTGACATGACATGGATTCGGCGAAACCTTCTCATTGTTCTCGGCAATACCGCTAACCCAGACGACCCTGTAGTGGTTGACGCGATTCGTAAATATATTTCGCACTCTCGAAGCGAGTTACGTGCTCATGCAGTGTGGGCTGCAGCCAGATTGGGTCTCACTGAACTCATAAATCATGAAGATTCTGACCCTATGGTGCGCGATGAGTTACTGCATCTGCCAACCTTGCGGGAAGGCCTATGAAGCATCTTCTTGTCACCAATGATTTCCCTCCCAAAATTGGCGGCATTCAATCTCTGTTGTGGGAATGGTGGCGTCGACTTCCGCCAGACTCTTTTGCTGTACTCACAAGCCCTCATGGTGATGCCGCAGCATTTGATGCAGGTGAGCCGTACCGCATTGACCGAACGCGTGAACCTGTGCTGTTGCCTCATCCATGGATGGTGCAACGCATTAACGCAATGGTGAAAGAATTTGGCGCAGATTTTGTGGTGCTTGACCCTGCGCTGCCGCTAGGTCTTGTGGGGCCACATTTGTCGGTCCCATACATGGTGGTGTTGCATGGTGCAGAAGTAACTGTGCCTGGCAGGTTGCCGTTATCTCGTCAGGTACTAGGCCATGTGTTGCGTGGGGCTGAACACATCATCGCTGCTGGTGGGTATCCGGCAACAGAGGGTGATCATGCTGCAGGGCGTGCGCTGCCATCAACAATTGTTCCGCCTGGTGTTGACACCCAGAGATTTGTTCCGTTGGATACTGCAAGCAAGAAGGCAACGCGAGCAAAGTTTGGCTTTGATGCAGATGACGAAATCATTCTGGGATTCAGCAGGCTGGTGCCACGTAAAGGGTTCGACACTGTTATTCGTGCTGTTGCACAACTTGCACCTCATCGACCTCGTTTGCGAATGGCAATTGCAAGCACTGGTCGAGATGAAGATCGGTTGCGAAAGCTGGCTAACGAATTAGAAGCTCCGGTTACTTTCTTAGGTCGTGTTGAACATGATGATGTGCCTGCGTTGTATGGATGCGCAGATATTTTCTCGATGATGTGTCGTAATCGGTGGGCGGGTCTCGAACAAGAAGGTTTTGGAATCGTGTTCGTTGAAGCAGCCGCATGTGGCGTGCCACAGATAGCAGGTGACAGCGGAGGAGCAGCAGAGGCAGTTCTTGACGGCGTCACTGGATATGTCATGAAAGACCCCACAGACACATCTGGACTAGCTGCTCGCATTGCAACGATTCTGGATGATGAACCTTTACGTTCGTCTATGGCTAGTGCCTCGCGTGCTCGCGCGGAATCTGAATTTGAATACTCAGTTCTGGCAGCCCGTTTGGGACAAGTGTTGAAGGTTGCGCAATGATGGAGCCCATGCCAGGGTCATTTCTCGTCAAATGCAATGTTGCGCTTACCGCCGTTTTTGTAGCGGCTTCAATTGTCGCTGCAGTGACATTCACATCGCCATGGAAGACGATCGGCGTTGCGGTGAGTCTCGGCTGTTTTGCGGTCGGCATCGTTTCGTTCTTGTGGGGCTATTGGACAGCAGTGCAGCGCAGTCGTGAAGACAATATTTCAGTAGCGGCTCTTTATTTCTTGGTTGATAATTGTGCACCACAATCAGTTGCTCGACTGATGAACAGCGCACTCGGAATTCAGGTGGTGGTCGCTGTTGCCACGGCGATCAGCCGCACAACCACCGACGGCCGTGCGGGGAGCACTTTGGCTTTCGGAGTATTGGCTCCCATGATGGGCCTTGGTCTCAATGGCTTGTGGGGAGCTACGTATGGCGCTTTTGCCCCTCGTCAATTCGGTGATTCCGATGAGGTGCCACTCCAAGAGCCCGCGAGCGGTCAAGATTAGAACCATGACTGACCGCGCTGCACAGACCACCCTCATCTCGGCCCCTCTCAAAGCATGTTGGGATGTTGTCCTCGGATTTGAGAACTACCCCGACTGGGCCAAAGATGTCAAAGAAGCGAATGTGTTGACACGCGACACTGAAGGTCGTGGTCTTCGAGTTGAATATCGCGCATCTGCTCTTGGTCGTAGTACTCGTTACACACTTGAATACGACTATTCACAACAGCCATCACGTTTGTCTTGGCATCTGGTGGAAGGCGACATCATGCGTGCACTCAATGGCGCGTATTCATTTGTTGAAGTTGACGGCGGCACTCAAGTCTTTTATGAACTGGAACTGGAACTTGTTGTTC
>Ga0214162_1000016_pt1 | contig 37226 bp, 46 predicted proteins | sample LakMenepilimnion_3_FD_153000 | JGI IMG/M metagenome (GOLD analysis project Ga0214162, IMG submission 153000) | Freshwater microbial communities from Lake Mendota, WI - Practice 20APR2010 epilimnion v5 | ecosystem: Environmental > Aquatic > Freshwater > Lake > Epilimnion/Euphotic zone | place...
GGGCTGGAGATACCGTTTGGGGATACTTGGCAATATTGCATGATTGCTCCTTATGCGATTGAGATTGTGCCGTTGCCCGATGTAAAGCTGTATACGAGATTAGCCCCGACAGTGGCCGACGAATAAGTGAGATTAGAAACGGTGATTGAATTTGTTGATGGCAATCGAAGAACCACAATTCCAGATCCACCAGTACCACCGTCTGTGCCGCTAGGTGAGCCAGATGGGTCGCGAGTATTGCCACCACCACCACCACCACCAGTATTTGGTGTTCCAGGTGAACCGTGTCCTGTAGCAGTGGCATTTGCCCCACCGTTTCCTCCACCTCCAATACCACCTAACCCCTGCAAAGCACCGAGATACGGGACTCCATTATAGGTGTAAATTCCACCACCGCCACCACCACCATAGTAAGTCACGTTTCCGGTGATGTTTGACGAAATGCCAGCGCCACCCGCTCCAGCCCTTGCGTTTGAACCAGTAGCAGACGCACCACCCGCAGCACCAGCACCACCCCCGCCACCACCGTTTAAAGGCTGATTATTGGCAGCAGTTCCACCGTTATTGCCTTGACCAGCAGTTCCAGCACCACCGACGCCAGCAGTTCCACCCAGTGCAGTTGACCCCGATCCACCACCACCTGATCCACCAGCTGATCCGGCAATATTATTTGGCGACTGCCCTTGTACCGTATGGCTTGCTCCAGCGCCACCACCGATTGCCACAAGCGTATTGAAAACCGAATTTGTGCCATTGTTTCCCAAGGCAAACGGCGCAGCGGTTGCACCACCATTACCAACTGTCAATGCGTAAGTGTCGCCTACGTTTACGCCTATAGTGCCTTGTCGCACGCCACCAGCACCACCACCTCCACCAGCAGCGTTAAACTTTGATCCCGATCCCCCAGATCCTCCACCTGCGACAATCAAATAATCGAGGCTTATACCGCCCACGATGCCGCCTCCTCCACCACCGATACCAGTCTTTTTTGCGTTCCTGATAATGTCAGATAGCATTAGAAATTCTGCCCCCCAACAAAACCAAGCCAGTTTGTGCCACCGTTGCTGGTGAAAAATGCAAACGAGTCCGTTTTGCCTATCGCAGATGTGATTGTTGGCGGAGTTCCACCAGCCCATTTAATCGACGTGGGCCAACTAACTGACCTTGGCGTTCCGTCTGCAGTGAATATCAGCGTAAATGAAGCGCCGGAACCGCTTGCAGGGACGTTCGTTATAACTATGGGCGTGGTGATTGCTGCGTTTAAGTTGACGGTAAAGATGTTCGATGCTTCAAGATTCAGCGTGAGCGTGCCAGATGAGATCGTTGGGCTAGAGACAGATTCGCTGTAATCACGAAGTTTGGCCCGAAACAGCTCGTTATCCTGTAGGTTTTGCGTGCCTGTAAAGGTATTTGCACCTGTGCTAGACTTGCCATCCAGTGCGGTCTGAAGTCCTGTGACCTCTGAAATAGCGTGCGTATGAGCGGATGGTGCAAATGTGCTTGGCTTGCCAGTCAGGTTTGCATAAGTGAAATTTGCTGATGGGAGCTTGGCGTCAAGTGCGGTTTGCAAGCCTGTCACGTTCGCGATTGCGTGCGTATGTCCTAAGACTGAGTAGGTGGCGTTGGCACTGGAAATGGTCAGGTATGGCGTCAGATTGGCCGATGTTAGGCCATCCGTGATGCCATATCCAGCGAGCGTTGTGGGCTTTCCTGTGAGGTTGGCAAACGTCAGGTTTGCGGATGTGAGGTAAGCCCCGATAGCCTGATAACGAGTGTCCGCATAACCTTGGGTTAGAATCGAGTTGGATGTGTAGGCTGGCGTTGTATTTATGTGAAGAAGTTCGGCATTATTGACCGATGCCCTAATTTCTGTCCCAGTTCTTACGCCTGAAACGACAGCATCGGCTGTGTGCCGTAAGGATGTATGACTTGCAGTTACGCCCAATCCAGTCGGGTTATCAAAGCCCAATCCGTTGGTCATTGTGTAATTAACGCCAGATGCCGTCCAATAATAAACAAAACCAAACAGCGATTTGCGTGCAACTTGCTCTAATGTGATACCTTTAGAAGGTTGTGAGGTATGCCCAAACACAAGTCGGTAGTCTTCTGCATTGCCTCCAGTTCCTCCATTGTTCCCACGTAATTCAAAGTAGGCATTACCAGCTACACCAGTTATCTTTCCATTAACTAATGTGATGCTACTGCCTGTGGTTGCGTTACTTGCTGACATAAATGCGGAGCCGGGTTGAGATCCAATGACAGAGAAACCCGTAAGGCCCGAGGAAACAAGAGATACGGTAGACCCATCAGTTTCAACACTCGTAGCGAATTCAAGGGTTCCGTTTGCGTTGTAAAGGTAACTGCCGATTGCATAATTGTCAGGGTCGTAGTAAGTCCCAGTACCTGTTTCCTTCTGACCTCGCAAGCCAATATAATATCTCTTCAGACCGTCAGTAACATACTCGCCTCTGATATAGTAGCTGGCATAGGGGTTTAAAGGGATATTCGTGTCAGTCAAGCCGTAAGTCGTGTTCGCAAGTTTTGGCTGAAACGTATTGGCTACCGACAGCACCCCGTTGCCCGTGATCGACAGATTATCCCCAACGATGACGCCACCCAGCGTGCTATTTGTAGCGGGAACCAGCGTCTGCCCGACGATTGTTACTGGAGCAGGGTTTACAGCTACCTTATCGCCGCCGGCTTGCTTGATTACGATGATGTCAGACACGACTATAGACCTCCACTTCTCCGGCCACGATGGTTCGTTCGTATTGATTTGAGTCGATCATGACCAGATACCAAGTTCCGGTTCCGACAGTCAGATTCGATGTTTGCGAGTCCGTCCATTTAACAGCCATCGACCCAATAGCCGAGCTTAAAATGCTGATCTCGCCGGTGATTGTCGAAGCACCCACCTTTATGGCCGACTCAAACTGGTACCCGGTGATATTGGTTGGTACGAACGATGTTGTGTTGTTTGTGGTAACGCAAGCGCCAATCTGGAACGGCATGGTCAAGTCGTCGCCAATTACGAATGAAAGTTCTTCGTCGGCGGGTAGCTGGTTAAATGATATGGCCATTATTCTTCGTCCCCTTCTTCGTCCTCTTTGGCACCTGCGCCACTTAGGTTGGCACCAGATTGGTCACCGCCAAAACCGCCGCCGCCCATCATCTCGTCTGGTGGTTGGGCGATGTCCTGAACAGCTTTATTGGCTTCCGCTTCCGCTGCCCGATCTTCCTGTATGATGGCCAACTTTTCTCTAGCCTGTTCAAGCGTGATTCCGTCCATCATGGCGATGACGCCCGCCGCGCTTTCCAGGTTGTTAATCAGTAAGAATTGAGCGTGCTGGTCAGCCTCTTGACCAGGTCGATTTTTGGTCATCTTGCCCCAGTTGACCGACACGTCGAAACCCGCTGCGATGGCCGCGTTTAGCTCAGGCACGTCGCCCAGGTATTCGTTGGCTACCACGAGCGTTACGATGGCCGCGTCACGCTCGTAGCGCTCCAGTTGCTTCTGCCGCCGCTCAGACTCTTCAATCACTGGCAGTTGCTCAGAGATCACTTGAACACCGCTGGAGGCGCTAGCCCCGTCCAGCCTCCAGGCTGAGTCTGGTATGCCCATGGAATCGGCGAACAGTTTCATGTCGTAATCGAGTTGCTCGCGGTCGATCTGGAGATAGCCCAGGTCACAGTAAGCGTATTCAATCGTCGGTTCTAACCCGTTGCCCAGGGAATCGAGAACAGGCGCGATACGCAACATGTCGCCCGCTTGGTACTGGTCGGGTATTTTGAAATCGCCCTTGGCGTTGCGAACGTGAAGGATAGGCCGCTGGAAAAGCACGTCGTCGTTCTGCTTCCAGAGGCGTGCCACCACCGTTTCGTTAAACATTTGAATTGTATTGCCAGGCCCATTGCTCCAGAAATCCGTCGTCGGGTTGCGCCACCAGACAAAGAAGAATGGAATGACGCCCAGAAGGTTCTTTTCTTCGGCCACCAGCTCATAGGCGTTGCCGTCCCATGGCGACTGAGGATCATATTTAGTGGTTCTGTACTCGACCAGGCGGTCAGAAGTCCATACCCTCATTCGCCTTTGCTGGTCGTAATAGTCAATGACGCCCACGCACCAGGGAACGCTTGGGTGATCTGGGTGAGTCCAGACGACAAATTGATCCGCTGGCCATAGCCGGTGACTAACCGCTGGCTTCTCCAGTGATCGCATTGCGTTGGCTTCAGAGTCGTCAGCCGGTTCGTTGACTTCCACCTGTACCGCGCAGACGTCGCCGACGAACGCATACTTGTTCGCTTGGGTCATCACCTGATCGAACGTGGACTTGCTGTAAGTTTTGGCTAAATATTCGGTCAGCGCTTCGTTGTCCGCGATGGAGCGTTTAGGCGAACCGATATAGAGATACTTGGTGGCGACGCTGGCGAACGTTTCCATCATGTTCACCGAACGTGCCGACTGCCGCCGCAGGCCCAGTTCGCTGGCCATGGCTTCCAGAAATGGCTCCAGGTTACCCTCAAACCATTGCCGGTTCTTCCAGGCGTCCATGAGCCGCTTACGTTCGTTCTTTAGGCCGCCGCGTATCTCGCTATCGACGCGTGTGAAGTCCATAGCCGCCGGTTGTGGCTTAGACGCGCGTGCCAACATGCTCACCAGAGGCAACATACGATCCGTAATCATCCCGACGTTATCGAAACCGTACGCACCGTATGCCATTATTCATCCTCTGAGAGCTGAGTGCTGTTCCGCTGATTGTATCAAGTGTCCGGCATGAATGCAAACGTCATAGAGAGCGAGTCGGCATAGTCAGGACTGGCCCCAATTCTTGACACGATATCATCTTTGGCGATGATCTTGGATTTGTCTTTATTGGTCAGTTCGAACGTGGTAGCCAACATTTCGCGACGCAATCGCTGGCCGTACTCACGACCGATGTGGAACATGGTGGGCGAGATCGCTGGATTCATCCGCCGCCTTAGGTTGAAGTAACTGGCCGCCCGCCAGTTCTCGTATTGGTTGCTGGTGCCACGCCCGCCCTGAAATCGCACCGCCCCGCGTACTCCGTGCGACTCCAGCATGCTGCCGAACGTTTCTCCTATCCCTGTGCCATCAAAGACGATGTGATCGGCTTCTACGTCGTGCTTGCTGGCCACCAGCGCCACTCTGGCCGCCAGGTCGGGTACGGATATTGTGTTGCTGTCAAATATTTCAATGATGCCCGCCTGATCGCGTACCAGGATCACACTACAGTCACCACCGCGACCGGCTGCGATATCGACGCCCAGCCAGACTGGCCCGCTACGTCGTTCGGGTGGCTTGCCGTAGATCGCTTCATCCAGCCAGGAGACTTCGAATAGTTGCCCCTCCACCGAGTCGGGAAACTGTGCTTCCACATGGGATAGCCACCATGCGGAACCTTCACCATAGTCACGCCTTGCGCGGTCGAGAAAGTCCAGGTCAGCCAGTCCGGTCTTGGATCGCTGGACGCCCGCCAGAACCGGCGGTGTCTGGTCGGATCGGATCCGTATCAGGCTGGTGTCGGGGTGAGGGTCGAATATCTGGCGCTGGCATCGTTCGTAGAATATGCCGTCAGGCACCAACGGATTCCCAATCATCAGCACCTGTGACGGGTTAAGTGAATTGAGCGCCTCGATCCGGTCGGCTTCCACTCCCGACGCTTCATCAATCAGAACCAGGAGATTTTCGGCGTGGTGCCCCGACGCCGCTTCTACGGTGCTGGACGATATCCCGATACAGTACCCGCCCAGCGTCTGGTTCTCGATCAACAGTGGTGCCCGCGTTGTTCTGGATGCAAACAATGGCGCTGGTAGCTTGTTCCACGCCCCCCAGATGGCCCGCCATAGCACGTTGGAGAGCTGGTCAAACGTTGGAGCCGTGGTCACGATAACGGACTGTGGCCGCGTCGTCAGGTACCAAAGCGCTAAACCGGCGGTCATCCAAGATTTGCCGGTCGCGTTGCCACTTGGCACCAGGATTGTCTTACGCCCGTCCATGAGCGCTTGGCAGACTTCCTTTTGCTTGCCCCAGTACGGGTATCGCTTTAGGAAATGGGTGTTGAACTCGTCAGGACTGTTCAGCGTCGCCGCCAGCGCCCTGCGTTGCGTCGCCGTCATTGTCTCGACCATTCATGATTCCTGTGACTAGGTCGGACACGCTCATTTCAGGTGCGATCACTTCAATCTGCGTGACGGTCTTGCCGTACCCGCGTTCCATCAGCGCCACGCCCGCCTTGTAGTTGCGATCTTCTACCGCGCTTGCCAACATCGCGTTCAAGACACGCTTCATGTTTGCGCTGTCATCTTTTTCAAGCAACTCGCGAACCATTTGGGCCGCGACGTCGAACCGCTTAGGACGTCCAGCCGGATTACCAGATTGACCTTTTACCCAGTTCGGATTACCCATATGTATCGCCCGTGCGTAAGTTACGCGGTTTCGTCAATCGGATCGGTTTTGTCTTCTTCTACATCTTCCGCATCTATATCAAGATACGACTGGCATATTCCAACCGCCGCCGGTATGGGCAAATAGACGATATGCGACACTGCCGCCAGTGCCAGCTCGTCAGGAGTGATACCGACAATTTCAGCCATCTCGCGGACGAAACCCGCGACCGGTGGGTGAATCGTGATAGAGAGAGACAATTCGTCGTGTTCCATAGTTCTACCCTACTGAGTGCTTAGTGGTAAGTCAAGCCTTACGCTTACGCTTGACCGATGGTGTGTATTCAGCCAGCAACCACGGTCGTGTATCGCCATAGTATCGCCGAACAAACGAGTTGCGCACCTCTATTGCTTCCTCCATCGTTGGCCTTACGGCTGTATGTGGAGTGCATCCAGGGCCGAGAGGTGGAGTGAACCGAGCCGACCATGATCCCATTGGGTTTTGATGAACGCCAATCAATCCGTTGCGTTTAGCCTTAATACCCATCGCCTTGGTTCGTGAACGTGCGATAACGACTTGCGCCAGCACTTCCGGTGCCGGTGGCGTGTACTTCTTCGGTTTGCGAACCTTGTGCAGCGCCTCAACCTTCCGGCTATGCTCCAGTTCGCCTAGAATGATATCGACTTCTCCAGGCGTGGGCATGGTGCCCATTTCGGCGTCGGTGGGCTTCCTGCCCAGCTTGCTCTTGAGGGACTCGTACTTGGCTACGCGAGCTATTAGCGCCTGCGTAAATTCCGATGTGGACTCAATTGACATCGACCAACCTTTTTATCTCTCGCTGCTCATCCACCAGGTGCGTCACGTGTTCGATCTGCTGTACAGCCATCACCCGCCCAGGTATATCGCTTACCGTCTTGCGGACGAACTCAAGCGCCTTGGCAGTCCAGAACCTCATGGCGAGAATGTCGTGCCCTGTATCCTCAGTCTTCCAGCCCATACGGAACCGGTGTTCCATGGCCGACTGTATCGCGTGGGCCGCGCTGGGGTGGAGCGTGAACAGGTGGCCGATACACTTTTCATGGAAGAAGTCCACAAACTCGGTGCCGTCAGCCAGGAGATAGTACGTTGGGCAATTAGACATAAATATCCTCGATAAAGGTATCCCCGCGTCCTTGCGGGGTGGATTCAACCCCAACCACCGGACTGTGGAGAGTGGTTGGCTTAGATGACGACTTCCATTCCGCCTGTTGATTCTGGCGATGGAACCGGAACCGGTTCGATCTTGCTTCCGTTCAGGCACTTGCGTAGATGCGTCAGCGCCCGTTCCGCGTCGATGCTGGTACGTTTCAGCATGTAGGCGTAGTAATCACTATCGTGATCGGCGACGCCCGCTGAAGCCTGTTCAGCCCGCTCCAGGAACCGCTGGACTTCCACTATCGCCTTCTTGATCTCGATCAAATTCAGCACTTATCTGTTCCTTGCTTTCAAGTACAATGTCCGCGAACTCGACCAGGTGGTTTGTGTGAATCACCACGTAAGCCCCGCGAACGTTCTTGCTGCCCAGCACCAGCATGGGCAGCTTGCCTTCTTTTTTGGCCAGCTTGGCCGTCTTGTCGTAGATTGGCATGAACGCCCACTTGCGAGCGAAATGCTTAATCTCGATGAATAGCTGGGGGTGCGTTGTATCGCTGGCGGTCTTGTCGTCACGCCCGCATGACCCAGATAGGATATTGCGCTTGCATCCAAACATCGCCGCTACCCTGCGTTCAAACTGTTTCCATAGCTTGTCAGCCACTGTGAAACCATCCTTTCCTGCCCCCGAATTGTAGCAAAACAGGGGCCAGAAGTCTAGCACTGAGTGCTATTTCTTACGAGAAAATTCCTGATCTCCAGCCATTAGGTTAAGCTGGTCAGGCAATGGCTTTCTTGCCCTTTTTGGCTTCACGCTTGGCACCGCCTTGGGCAGTTTGTAGAGCTTGTCGTCATGGCTTGACACCTTGCGAGTCATGGCCAGTTCCTTGCGTGCGTAACCTTGGTGCAACCGGCACGCTTGAGCGTTCGCTTGAACGACCGAAGCTGTTCACCGGCTTCGGAATAAGTGATGGTGTTCTTGTCGCCAAATGACAACCAGAACTCGACCATGTGATAGGTGCCCTCTGGGGTGAGGAACCAGACCTCTGAACTATCTTCACCACCGCCGCACTCGATCACGTAAGGGGCTTTTTCGGCAACAGGCATTGTTTCAGTCTCCAGCTATCAAAAGTGAAAAGACTCGCCGCTTGCTATCTGCTCTCGATGGATCAGGCTTCACAGGGTCAAGCCCGACGAACAATGAGAAAATCGGTAACCTGTGGGACATACAGATAGCGCCGCCGGCTCGTTCAGGCGGTTCACGGCGAGTGAATGTTTTGTTGTCAGGCGACTCGCTCGCTTGACGCTTTCATTATACCGAGAAGAACCGAACTAGTCAAATTATCTTCTTTGTTTTCCGTTCGATTATCCTCTTGTCCCCTGAGTGCTGGAATCTGGCGTTTCTCTTTTCGAGCCAGATTAGTGAACTCAATCAGTTTCGCCCAGCCCGCTGGAGTCATGCCACGACACCGGAAACCCTCGACACCTTCACCCAGGGAGAATGTCGCAAACTGGCCCAGGTGGTCGATCTCCCAGGCGGTTGCCAGTCGGAACCGCTCGACCGCCCAGTCCTGCCACATGAATCTGGCCTCTAGCGTTTCCTTAAAGGCCGCTATCTTTGAGCGTATGACCGCCACACGCTCCGATCTGTCCAAATCTACTACGTTGCTCATAGATGTCATCTGCCGCACCTCTTGTTCGATTAGTAAGACGAGTTCAGCAGAAGTAGTATAAGAGGAATCTAGTGGCTAGTCAAGTCTGCCTGTATCAAACCCTGTCAAACCGTAGTCAAGATCATATTTCATCGTAACCTCTTACTCCTAAATCATATCTATCATATCTATCTTTTTATAAATATATAATAAATAAATAATAGAGATAGCACAGAGGGCATGGTATGCAAAACGGCTATATGCCCTAGGAGCGTTTGAGAGTGCCAAAAACAGTGACTATTTTGTATATCTTTTAGCATCAAGTGTTTAGGTGGTTAATATCGTCTTGAATAGGTTTGATTTGGCTTAGTTGAATCTTGAATACCGGATGAAAGGTTACCCATTTTAACAGGAACGGCACCGGTTTGATCCGGTGCCGACAGTCGGTCTTTTAACTATGGTCGTCTCAGTTCAGCCGAACCGCCCTTGGTTGCGTCTGGCGTTGTCCAGATTGACCTGTGTGAGTTCCTGCTGGTTCACGCGGTGTTGCTCCGTGGCCTTCCATTCCTGTAGGAGTCGCTCGCCCAGCTCGCTTAGGTACCGATCAGGTATGTACTCAATTTGATGCCCCACACCGCCCACCTTGACCGTCTTGACGCTATTCGATCTCAGCTCACAGCGTAGCTTGTTTTCTGTCCAGCCGCGTTTCTGCCCGTTCTTGGCGTCCAGGTATCGCAGGAACGCTTGGAATGATTCTTTGAATGGTACGAGTCCACCGCTTCCTGAGACGAAACATTCTTCCAGGTACCCGATGACCGGCGTGGCTGACAGGCGAACGGCTTCGGATGTCTCGCGGCTGGCTTCCGTGCTGGTAAACGTGAACCCGTTGGCGACGAAGTCAGCATGGTAGGACACCGCCGCCGCCAGTATTCCGCTCGCCTCACGATTCCAGATCTGCAAGTCTAAGTCTGGCGCTTCGGTCGCCAGAAAGCTGTGGTCAAACGATAGGGCGTGAACCCGATTGGCGATTGTGCCGCTGGCGTCTGGTAGCGCCACGACGTCGTTGCTGCCCATGACAAACTTGGCCCGCAGTGTGGCCGCTATCGTCTTCTGGTTCTTCCGGCGGATGTTCTGCCGGTCTCGACCCGTCAGGCTCAGAAGGGCTTGCGTAGCTTGCCCCAGGTCAGCGCCGGTCTTGTCGGTCGGTCTGTAGTCAGGATAAGTCAGAAGCGACTTTCCGATAATGCTTTCCAGCCCGAAATCGGAACCCAGTTCCTTCATGCAAGTGGGCGTGCTGTTGTCCAGCCCCACCAGCCGCTCCATAAACCGGATCATTGAACCTTTGCCAGTTCTGGTCTTGCCGTAGAGAAAGAATAGTTTCGATAGAGGGTTGTCGCCGTGAAGCGTATAGCCCAGCAACCACTCGGCTTGTTGTCGCCCCAGCGCGTCAGGTTGAACCTTTCGTAGCCACGCCTTGAACTCTGGCGCTGGGGTGTCGTGACCAGTCCATTCGACACCGTTGGTGGTGGTGCCGAAATAATCCTGAGTAGATGCGATAAAGTCACCCGTCTTCAGGCTTAGAAGACCGTTGGCACAGCAAACAGCCCACGCCGAGTCTTCTGGCCACCAGTCTGGCCGCTTGGATTCATCCAGCCAGTACCCAGCGTCCTCCGCTGGCCCATCGACACCGGATATAGCCCCCAGGCACTGAATCACGTTCGTCAGCCCCGAACATGAAAAGTGATGGTATCCGGTAATCTCGCCGTCTTTATTGTACTTTGGGTTAGCTGCGTAAACATCCATCATGATCCGCGTCACTTCTGCCTCAAATCTGGCGTCTCCAGTGACGTTACGGTAACACGACCCGCCAAATTGCCAAAGCTCGCCGCTCCAGAAAACGACACGCTGCTGATAGTGCCCAAAGAATCGCTTGAGAAACGCGGCCATTTGACCAGGATCATTCGGGTAGTCGATTTCCAGCGACAGGGTGGGCACGGTGCGCTCCTCTGGTTGTTCTTCTGCTGAACTCATTGATGATTCTACTGAGTCCTCAGCAGTCGCGCCGTTGTGTATGGTCACCCCTGATGGTGGTACCATTCTAGCTTTTGGTGCCGCCGGTGCGCGTTGTGGTGGCCCGCCCGCCGCCCGCACCCAGTTCACGAACGATCCGAACCGCGCTTTGCCACGTGATGAACCGGCTCCAAACGAACGAGCCTTGTGGTGGCAGCATCCCTCTGTGTAATTCATGCCGCGACGGCTCCAGGCGTCCCAGAGGTCGATCCCAGCCGCCCCGAACCGCTCATGAAGCGCAAAACCGACTTCCAGCCAGACATCGTAATCCTCGACCCGATTGTCCAGCCATCCGTCCATCAGCATTTTCGTGGCGTAGTCAAAATCGTCACGTTCCGCGCCGTCGTATGTGATTGCTGGAGGTGGCGTGTTGCGTCTCGTTTCCCGTATAGCCGCTTCAGTTTTGGCGTACAACCAGTCTATTGATTCCTGTTTTTCGACCAGCTCAGAGGGCTGGCTGGAGCGCCAGACGTCTGGCAGATATCCAGTCATGGCCAGGTATCGGCCAGAATCGTAAATCTCGACCCCTTCATGGTTTTTAACGCGAGATAGGCTATGTGGCACTTGGCCCCGAACGATGATATGAATACCGGTGCCGCTGGGGCTGAGTTCGATATAGCAGTCTTCAAACCGCTCCAAAATCTCCAGCGCCCAGGGTTTGACGGAAAATATTGGCCCGCCTTCAAGGTCGTCCACAGCAACCGCGTTGTCCAGGTCGATGAAAATCACGTTGTCGTTCGCCCCGCGTTCACCCAGGCTGTACCCATAACCGGATATCACGCCCGCCCGATAGGCTTTATCAACCTCATGCCAGTCAGCCCGCGCCGCTTCCTGACCGTCCACCGATCCAGTGTGGATATTGAATGGCTTCTTGATTCGACGCCCGTCTGGAGCCTCTACAAGCAACCAGCCGACCCATCGCCGCTGTAACTTCATAACAACTGGTAAAAATTCCGGTTGAATCTGGATCAGTCCGCGATCTGTTGAACCTGACGACATTTTAAACCTCGATGTGTAGCTGGCTGAATCCAAAAAGAAACCCAGCTCAATGGAACTGGGTTTTGTGACTTCTGACTGCTGACTGCTGAGATAAGATCAGAATACGATATCTTCGTCATTGTCGATAGCAGCACTGCCGCCGAACACTTCGTTGGCTTCCGCTTCAAACGCGTCGCCCTTTTGTTTGGCCAGGAACGCCTTGTGCTGCTTGGAGTTCTCGGCACCCGTGAACCACTGGTTACCTTTGATATGCCGCTCAGGCACGCGGTCATCCTGTAGCTCAGGATCGGACTCAACCGACCAGAAGAACGACACCTTGGTAGTCGGCGTGAACTTCATGGCGTCTGGGCACGCCATGACCGCCCCAACCTTGGTAGTCTTGGATCCGTCCTGCTTTGTGTGCGGAACGATGGAGATCAAGGCGAAGTGATTGATAAGAGCGTCGAAATTGTACGCCTCACCAATACCAGGCTGGTCGTCACCCAGCCATGAATCCATGATCTTGGTGAAATTGGACTTAGGCGACATCGAGAATGTCAGGTTGATCGACTCGGTACGGTTGAAGTCGGTGCCGTCGCGTTTCTTGTTTAGCTCAAATTCGAACACCATATCGCGCTGCTCGGTGGTGTAAACCGTGCCGTCATCACGTTTTCCGGTCTTGTCGAATAAGCCCTTGTCGTAAACACGTACCAGGCAAGCCGAATAGGTGCCCGCTGGAGTCGGCGTGTAGGCGGTTTTGACTGGGGCTGCCGTTTTGGCGTAAGGGTTGCCGACAGCAAGGGATGAACCGATTGCAAACTTAGACATAGTATTTTGCTTTCTATAGCAAAAAGTTTGATGCCGCCTGATTTACCGAAGTGGTGTTTTTTGGCGACATCTATATAATAGATACAAGAAGAACAGAAGTCAACAAGAATTAAATCTTTTTTCTTCTTTTCTGTGTTCTGACTGCTCAGTTCTGGATGAACCAGGTAAGTTTCGATATGGCCCGACTGGCTGCCGTATAAGCCCAGAAAGGGAACTGGCGTTCGCCGCTGCTTCGGTCAATGAAGTTGGTGGGCATATCTTGATAGACTGCCACATGATCGAAGCCAGACGCCTGAGACTTATGAACCGTCATACAGTAGGCGAACCGCGCCGGTATCCCATAGTGAGGATTGAGGGCAATGACGCCACTCTGGGCAAAATCTTTGTCATCGAGCGACATCATCAATCGCTGGTAGGCTTCGTGGATTTTGATGAACGCGACCGCTTCACCGCCTCGATCTGGGTGGTGGATCATGGCCAGCTTGCGGTATGTCTGGTGAACTAAACTCTTCCGGTCACTGCTGTACCGGCTGACGTTGATCTGGTCAATGGTGATACCCATAGCCTCACAGTCACGTTTGAATGATGCGCTGGTGTATCGCACAGAACCGGCCACCGTCTCCATTTTCTTTGGCTGTTTGGCGGGCTTGTCACGGTTGAAGAAATTGGCGTCAAATGTCGCCGTGAACTCCAGCCCACTTTTGTCCAGGCGAACCGTCAAGATCGGGTTTTGATCCGTCAGAACGACCGCCAGCACCGTGGCGCGGTCGCTGGAAATCCATTTGCCCTGCCGCGTTTCCTCCATGATGATCTTGTCGCCCACCGACACCAGATCGGTGTTCCCGTTCTCCCACCGGCAAAACTGGTTGATGCGAAGACACTCGCGGTTCGTCCAGGCCAGCGACTGGTCAGCCCCCAGGTTCTGGAAGTCACCGTGGATGATCTGAACGGTATCGTCGGTAGGCTGGAACCGCGCCGGATCCCCACCGTCACGAACGAACATGGCAAACCGTGCAATCTCGCCGCCGTTGCGGTAGATCTTAGTCAATTGGAAGTCCAGGTGCTTCATCAGGCTGAACTTAGGGTCAGACGACTTGACCGGCTGGAGCTGGCCGTGGTCACCCGTGAAAATCAAAGGCACGCCGTAGCTTGTCAGGGTAAGAAAATCATCCCTGCCAATCATGCTGGCTTCGTCGCAGATGACGCCGGAAACCGGTAGCTCATCTTTCCCTTCAAAACTAGGCGTGCATAAATCCAGTTCTCTGGGTGTCAATCGTTCGCCCGCCGAGAGCTTTCGGGCGATTTCCTCGACCTCTGTTTCTGTGCCGACTGCGACATCTGGCGTGTGGATCAAGCTGGAGAGCGTTTGAGCCTGACCGATACCACGGTCACGCAAAACGCCCGCAGCCTTATTGGTTGGGGCACAGACTGCAAAGTCGGGTAGCGCTCTGGCGAGTGCCGCCACGATCACGCTTTTGCCTGTACCAGCCAGGCCGCCCAGCGTGGTCACCCTGACGCCGTCTTCAACCCGTTTGAGAATATCGGCCAGAACTTGCTTCTGGTAGTCGTCCAGCTCGACCGTACCCACTGAAACAGGGGTACGGGCTGGAACTGCCGAAACGAACGGGGAAATCGTTTGTAAACTCATCACTTCACCTGATCTTTCTTGGCATGGTTTTCAACTTGGGTACGACCAATAAATTCTCTGATAGCCTCAGCACTCAGCTCTGAACGGACAAAAGCAACCTCTGAACTTCCCGTGAAGCCCAGCTTGATCTTGTCCTTACCGGTTGCAACCAAAGTAACCTCTGCCACTTTGACGCCGCCCAGATAGAGCGCAACAGCTTCATTCCTCGTCCTTGAAAGCACTAGCATGACTGACCGCCTTTCTTATTCTGATTCGTGTAAGTATGAGAGTTCTGGAAGCGCGTCGCGGCTGGCCGACTTGGCTTCATTCACCCAGGCTTCCGTCAATTCTTCCAGCAGCACCTTGACTGGCAATTTGCGTGCGAACGAAATACGCCGCAAGATTTCGCTGGTGCGATCTGTGACCGTGATCGCTTTGCCGTGGGTATTGGCGTTTGTTCGCGGTCTAGCTTTTGTCGATCCCGCCATAGGAACTTCTCCTGACTTCAATCCTTACAGTCGTTACCAGTGGAACAGTTCCACCGCACACGAGAAGAATACAACAAAATAACTTAGAAGTCAATAGACTTCTGTAGAAGTCGTGCATATAATCAGATCAGTTCGCTAGAAATGGGTTCTACCGAACTACACAACTTAGCTCCCAGAAGGTTATTTCGATGTCGGAATCAAAAGAAACGCTATCATCAGGGCGACGCCCACGCTTTGTCAGTCTGGTCATGCCCGCCGAAGTCTGGCCGATCCTGGAGGATATCAAGGACGAATGCCAGAACCGTGACATGCACCTGTCAGAGCGCCAGCGTATCGGTCGCGACGGTGTCATACTGGCGCTGTTGGCTGCGACGCTGACACTACCAGAGGAACAAGTGATGGAGCTGGTCGTCAAGGGCGTCGGGCTGGTTGCCGATATGCCAACGGTCAAAAAAGCTGGTGGTATCGGAAAGCAACTTTCCGGCCATCGAGTCACGAAACCCAAGGCACCACAGACGCCATCGGTCAACTGACTACACTGCTATAAACCTTGCTCTGGCCGACGGAAACACCTTTCTAATCCGTTTGTCGCAGGTTCGAATCCTGCCGGGCGTACTTTTTCGTAACTATCACAGATACAGAGGCTTAAAGATGTGCTATGTTTATTTGCTCCTTCCAATCTTACGCAAAACTCATGGATATATAGTTGTACCAGTACACCTTTATTGCGTCTCAGACACCTGTTGTTGAACAAATGGGACGCAAGAAAAACACGGTTCCAACCCATTTAATCCGGTCTGATACCGGTATGGGGTTCATCAAATGGGAACTACAACTTTACTACACCTCTATCGACCCGATAGAGGCGAACCGGCGATACCTGGAGTATTGCCGGAACATCGACATCTACGGCCACCCTGTGCCGCCAACTTTTGCCGTCGGTATCATGGTGGCCGATGTGGCCACAAGGTATCACGTACACATCGTTAAAACCAAACCGCCGGAATCGAAAGAAGACCGCCCGATAGGCGTGGCCATGCGCTGGCTCGCCCAGGTCGATTGTCCTGCCGACAAGTTTACGCCCGCCCGACTGGTGGCCTTGCGCCAGCTCTGGGTGGACGACGGGCAATCTGTCAGCACTATCGCCAAGAAACACAACTACATCTTGAATGCGTTCCGGTGGGCCGCCCAGATGGACTTGGTACCCGCCACCGTCTGGAGCGCCCTCCAGACCGTCCAAAAACTTAAGCCAGGTCGCTCTGCCTGTAAGCAACCCAGAAAGGTTCATCCTGTGGAACGTGCTACCATCGAAGCCGTTATGCCATTCCTATCCGCCCAGGTGGCCGCCCTGGTCGAGTTCCAGTGGTTAACCGGCTGCCGGAGCGCTGAAGCCTTAACCGTCACCACCGCCGAAATACAAGGCAATATCTATAGCCCCGCCAAGCACAAAAACGCCTTCCGTGGAAAACGTCGGGTGATCTTCCTTGGCCCCAAATCGCGGGAGCTGGTCACCAGGTGGGCTACCGATGACCCGAATAAACCCTTGTTCGCCCAGATGACAAGCTGTGAATATGGCAAGCGCATCAAGCGAGCCTGTAAACGTGCCGGTGTTGCTCGTTTCTGCCCTCACCAGATACGTCACGCCCATGGGACGCTGGTACGTGAACAATACGGTTTAGACGCTGCCCAGGCTGCGCTTGGCCACTCATCTGCCCGCACTACCGAGATTTACGCCGAAGTCTCCAAGGGATTGGCTCAAAAAGTTGCCGACGATATCGGGTGATAGAAAATAATTTTCCAGTGACTACTTGACTCAGTTCTGTTCTTCTCGTATATTTAAGTTGTCGAGAAGAACAGAATAGAAACCTAGCGAACAAGGAACAAGACTGTGACGACTTTGACCCCAAAGATTCAGCCGACCGTAACAGAACTGCTTAAGATGTCAGCCCAGGAACGCAAGCTGTGGCGTAACGATCTGTGCCGCCGCGAGATGGAGCTGGCCGATCATTGCGATTACTTATCTGGCTGCCCCACGGGCAACGATAACGAACTGCTGATGGAGCTTTTCACCGTGACCGAACTGCTGGAAGTCATCCGCACAATTTCCTAAATCTTAGCCCTAAGCACTCAGAGGAATAGAACCAATGTCTACCGTCACCCGCTCCAAAGTCTCTGCCAAGTCCGCCGAAAAAGCCCGCCGCAAGGCGTACGTCGTACTCTATCAGCATACCGGTCGCGACTATGCCGATATGTACCGCCGCAAGCGTAACGGCTATATACACGAAATCGACTTCCGCACTGTGCGGATGTATCTTGAATTTGCTACGCGTTCGGCGAAATGCATAGTGGACAACTTGCCATACGACCGCAATGGACGCCGCCGCTGGCTCGGAATGCTTAGCAAGGAAAAGGCCCGCGTTCGTTACGCCCTGGCCGAAATTGCAAAGGATCGTTTGGCTGGCCATGGTTTATGGCGTCCCATTGGCGGTGACGTTCCATTCTCGGAAGGTGGTGTATGATGATCCTTAGTCACTCCACCAGTCAGGATGGAATCATTCAGTCGATCATGGATCTTCACTGCAATGGTTCTATCCAGTGCGATGCGACCTACGGCTTCGGTGGGTTCTATAAGAATCTGCCGAAGCCAGAATTAAAGTTTGATATTTCGCCACAAGTGGAAGGCGTCGTTCAGTCGAGTTCCGAAAACCTTCCGGTGCCAGATGCCAGCCTGAAGTCGATCATGTTCGACCCACCGTTTTTGACATACATCAAACAGGGTCGGGAACATAATTCAATCATGGCAAAAAGGTTCGGCGGATACTACACTTATGACGAGCTAGAAGATCATTATATCCACTCGATCTCGGAGTTCTACCGCAAGCTGGAACGCAATGGCGTTCTGGTATTCAAGTGTCAAGATATCGTCCACAACCACAGATTACATCCGACGCATATCAAAGTCGTATTGTGGGCCGAATCTGAAGGATTCAGGCTGACAGATTCTTTTGTGCTGGTTGCTGATAGGCGTATGCCGGTAGGGCAAGGCAGAACGCAAAGACACGCCCGTATTGCCCATTGTCATTTTTTGGTCTTCACAAAAAAGGGTTGATACCTTGAAAGTCTTCTACAGTCCGCACTATACCAGTGCCGCTTATGCGTTTGACACCACCCGCAAGGCTGCCCACGTGGCCGCGCTGGTGGCCAAGAACCCGACCATGAAGCTAGTGGCACCGATACCCGCCACAGATGAACAAATCAAGCGGTGCCACGATAGCACCTATATGACCGCAGTGGCCACTGGTCACCCGCGACAACTGGCCGAATCGAGTTGTTTCACATGGTGTAACCAGACTTACAAGGCTGCCACTTACACCAATGGCGGTGTCATCAGTGCCGCAAAACAGGCTGTTAAAGTCGGTGTAGCGGGCACCCTGTCAAGTGGACTACACCACGCCCGTCGTGACCATGGCGCTGGTTTCTGTACGTTTAACGGGCTGGCTATGGCCGCCATGGACGCTATCGAAGTCGGGTATGCCGAACAGGTCTTGATTATCGACTTTGACGCCCACTATGGCGACGGTACCGCCGACCTGATTTCCGCGCGTCGCCGTATTCGTCAGGTGGACGTTTCGACCTACCGGATACCGACGAACTCGACTTACCTGGACGAGTGCCGCAAGGCGCTGGAGAGTGTGGAAGACCACGATTTTGACCTGGTGCTGTATAACGCCGGTATGGATCCCCATGAAGACTGCCGACTTGGTGGTCTGAAAGGCGTCACTACCCGCGTGCTATCCGAACGTGACCAGCTTGTTTTCGAGTGGTGTCAAGATCGTCGGTCACCCGTGGCGTTTACCCTGGCGGGTGGTTATTCAGGCGACAAGTTCAGCCCTGACGAGCTGGCCCGCTGCCACTATAATACGTGTCTGCAAGCGGTGGCCGCTTACCAGATTCACTCATGAAACACCTTGGGGACGTTGGTGTAAAGCTCTGCCGTAGCGTTTCCGGTAGGGCTTTTTTGTTAGATGCCGCAGTTGATTTTCACCTTGAGCGTTACCGATAAATTGCATACACCCTGAATCGTTCGCCCCGTCTGTGGATCCACCTCGTCGTAATTGTCGCCGGAGACTCCTACAGACTGATTTGCCGTCACCGTCCATTCCTTGTCAATCGGGTCACCCTCGACCGCTGTTGTGCGAGCGATGTTTCCGCCGAAGCCGCTGATACTTCCAAAGGCACCAAGCGAAACGGTTCGGTCAGGGTTTGGGAACTTGCTTGGGTCGCACCCTGCCGCCGTAGCCGATGATAAGCCAATAGAGAACGACGGGTTTGTTATTGTGTTACCCACGTACAACCTTGCTTCAGGATCCGCCGACGTGATCGCACCCAAACACTTGCTAAGACTCCCGCTCATATGGATCGCGTCTGTCCCGATCAGTGGTTGCGTGTTTTGTGATGTCTGAACGCCAGCCCTCCCGCCGAACACGTCCACCGCACATCGACCAGCGCCCATGAAGGTTGGCGTGAACGTGCCTATCTTGGTGGTCGTCGAGTCAAACGGAAAGCTACCCATGTATCCTCCGTTACACAGACCGCCCGCACCCGGCCCCGAATTTGTCGCCCGTGTATCGGAATAGCCCGAAATAATCCCGCCGATTTGGTTCCAGATGGTGGCCGCGTCTGCGTTGGCTATCTGGTTCCGGTTTGTCTGCCCGGGATTGAGTGCCGCCGCTGTGGCTGCGACAGTAACAATGGTTACCGTGACGCTTTTGGGGTACGGTATAGGTGGCCAGTTTTTCACCGGTGCCGCCGCCGCCGTGATGGTGCCGGTCGTATCACCATAGCTGCCGCCAAAGCAGTTGATGCCCGTTATTGTGCCGTTGGCCGAGTCGATGGAGTTGCTGGCCGCCGCCCCGTCATACATGCCAGATCTTATCTGCCCGTTGACAAAGATCGCGTTTACGGCGTATCCCACCCGCCGCGTCGGTGCCAGCGTCACTTGATAGCGATAGCCCGAATATGGAGCTGGCATAGCCGGTACGCCTTGCGAGCTGGCTGTAGCCCCGTCCACCACGCTGGCATACGTCCATACGAATCTGCCAGAACATATGGTGTTGCCAAAAAAGTCAGTAGCAGGATAACTCCAATCACACCGGCACACCCAAACCCATTCGTTAAGTTGCGTATTAAAACACTCAAACGATATAGCCGAATAATATGGTGCCCCAGGGTATTCATCACACGCCCCTGATAGCAGGGTTGCGTTCTGCTGGCAATCGACCAATATCGAACCCGGTGCCGTATTGACGGTCGGCCCATAAATTCGGTAGCAGACTGGAACGGCGATACCGGTATAAGCCCATTCCAGCGTCAAAACGTTGCCCAGGTACTGTGCTGCCATCAGGGCCGCGTTGGAACGTGCCAGTTCCTTATCGGCCAGATCTTCCAGCCGGTAGACGCGCCGTTCCATTTCGAGCTGCCGCCGGGTTAAGTCATCCATTAGTTCCGCACCACCACGTTTGAGGTCAAACCACCGCCTAGCGCCTTCAGCATGGTGATAATCTTTTCATTTTGGGCTGCGATTGCGACCAGCTTTAACTCTAGCCGGTTTTGCCGCCGCTCCACTTCCATCAATCGTCTCGCCTGTTCGCTGGGGTTCATCTGTTGTGTCTCCTATCCAGTCTCCTACGATCACATACGTTGCCCGCAATACTTCTCCCTCGTCATGGACATACGACGAGTCCATCAGCTCCGCCGCCCGCTGCTCCGCCGCCTCTCGCGTCGGATAAGTTGCAATCTCTTCCTGCCGGTCGTAGCCGCTGTAGTGCCTGTTTGCCATCAAGTAGAACATTATTGCGCCCCTCCAGGTTTGTAGCTCTTGCCATCCGTTCCGTACCCTACCGGAATATCACCATCGGCGGTGTGGTAATTCCCTGACCAGCCCTGACCGTCGCCTTCAAGCGTTCCAGCCGCCGCCGCCGCGACTGCGTTACGGGTGGCGTTATCTGCTTCCACTCCAGACATATAAGCCGCCTGTAGGCCGAACTGGTTGGCTGTTGGCGTCAGGCCCGCCGCCTGTAATCGACCCACTTCGCTGGCCGCCGCGAACGTGTCGATGTTCACGCCCAGGTTGGTTTGCACCGCAGTAATCTGGTTGTCCAGGTCGGTTGTGTATTTCGATATCGAATCTGACTTCGTGTAAGCGAGCGAGCCAGAACCGTATTCGATCTTGTATTCACTGCGTGGTGCCGCCGGATACTGGCATGGATGATAAACGATAGGTGTCTGGCTCGCGTACGGGTCACGCCGGTTCGATAGCGTGAACTGCGTGTGGATCGGCACCACAGCGCTGCCATGGTTCCAGGTGATCGTACAGCCGCGAATATCGGTTGTCATCCTGTCCAGGCCGTCAGCTCGGCATGGATCCGTCCATTCCAGCCAGTAACCACTACCGATCAACGGCGCGTAGCCTAGCTTGGTGGCTTGACCCTCTACCAGCGTATCCTGGATTCCGGCCAGCAGTTGCGCACCCCATTGCTTTACGACATCTTTGTCTACGTTCGCGACCCACTGCATATCGTTGATAAATTTGGTGCGTTTCAGCCCGTCTTCCGTGAAGCTGGTGCCTTGATAGTTTGGGGTGATCGTCGGTAGGTTTGGGTCGATAGCGTTCGCCGTGACGGTGTCGTCTGGTATCGCCACCTCCAGCGCTTTCAGGCTCACGGGAAGATAAACCTGTATGTCAGATGGAATTCCGTCGGTTGCGTTGCCGCCTGTTGTCAGGTTCGCGTTCGATCCGAAACAGGTGACCACTGGCCTATCAATAATCACGTGTTCGGTTTGGCGGTCGGTCTGGAAGCCCACCAGCATCTGCTGAACCGTGCTGTTCCCCGTGCCTGGTGCCTTTACCAGCCCAGCGCCGACTGTGGTTGTAGAAATAACGCCACCGCTGGCGTCGAGCCATACAGAAGCCGCCGGAAACGACGCCTGTACCCGCTTGGCAACGTTAGTGCCATCGGGAAGGAACTTGTTAACCTTGTACCGCCGCCACGTCATCAGGCCCGGCCACCGCGTCAGCACCATCGAATAGCGCTGGAAGTCTGTCTGTGACAGTACGGACGAGAGCGACATATAAGACGTACCATCGGCCACTTGTTCGGTGTTGTCTACGACCGTGCGAACTTCATTGAGCGTCCATAAACCATTGGTGGGGTTCTGGCGGGTCAGCGTGATGTTGGCCGCGAACTCGTTGGAGTTTTGCCCTAACAGATGCTCGCCCCATGAAGCAGATATGTTGCTGAGCGAGCCGTTCGGGAGCGTGACCGTCTCGTTCGCCTTCTGTACCAGAAAATAGCTGCCACTGGCCAGCTTGGCGTCAGTAATGTTGGCAATATAGTTGGGGTTGGGAATCGTGCCGTTCGGGTTGGCTGGATCCGGTATGGTCGGTGTAACTTCATTGATCGTGCCGGAGTTGATCCGTGGCCGCCGGTTTAATCCGGTGCCGGTGATCGTCCTCCTGGTCGTGTTCGTCCATACGCTGAGTTTCCAGGCGTCCTTGGCTTGCTGGTTGTTCGTGTATGGATTCACCACGAAGTCTTCCACCAGCTCGCCCGCCGAGAGCTTTAGTATCATCGGCTGAACGTCTGGGCCGCCACGTACGACCACACGCGAAAAGCTGTTCTGGTACGACCGCTGAATCTGGGGTAGGGGGTCGGTATCCAGCCCCATCGTGATTTTCTTAGCAGGGTTACGCTTGTTCGTGGCGTCAAAAGCCTTAGCCGTGTCCGCGAACCGGATAATTCCCATAGGCCGCTTTGGATCAGGTGTTCCAGCCCCTGCCGGTTGCTCATAGACCGGTTCAACCCACATCGTATGATTGGGCGCTACAGCCTGAAGTATTGCCCTGATACCTTGCAAAAAATCGTCACCGTTAAACGTGACCGGTATGGGAGACTTGATCTGGGTCAGGTAGGTATCGTTCAGCAGATCGTTACGCGTTCGCTGGTCGATGCGCCACGCTTTCCGCGCCGGGTTCGTCAGGTCGATCTGTTGATACTCGTAATTACCCAGCGCCGCCCCGATATATCGCCCGTCGGTTGGATCGACCAGTTTAGCCAGCTTGTCAAAATGGGCACAGGTGGTCGGTTCTTCGAGAATTAACAGAAACATCTGGGCTAGATTCAAATCGGCATAGCCCGCGTCATAGTTCGGATCGGTCACTGCCAGGTTGAACGTGACCGATCCGGTGCCGTCAAACGGCGAGACAATCGGCCACTGGCTCGCGAGATAATCCAGCCCCAAGGCTTCGTACCCGTACACCCAGCCCATATCGCCGTTATTAGCTGTCCGTCGGTGCATCTGCCCCAAGAACACCATCTTCCACCACGGGGTGGTAGGCATGGCTGTTATGGGCGTGGACGGGTCAGGTGGAGTGTAACCGGCTGTAACCGTGCCGTCGTCGATCCATAGCGCGACCGTCTTGTTAATCCACGGATCCGACGTGATAGGGTGAATCGGTTCCTGTGTGATCGTCAGGCTGGACACCTCATCTTTGATCCACGGAGTCACCGCGTTGATTCGGATGTCGTTTTCCGTCAGGTCGATATACTTGCCGTCAATCCACAGTTGGACGTCGCGTATCATTTACCGTCTCCCTGCGTTGAACTGCCGCCCCGGCATACCCACCTGGCCGCCAGCGTTCTGGGCCAGCATCCTCGACAGCTCCAGCATGGTGCCTTCAATCTGCTGGAACTTCTGGAGCGTGACCTGACCATTCTGGGCGACCGCCTTAACCATTTTATCGCCAGCGTTGGCGACTTCTTTGGTGTTTTCTTCAGTCTTTTCGGCTGCTGGCGTTCTGTTATTTTCCGCCGATGGTGCGACCGACCTCATGCCACGGCGCTGGGGCACCCGTTGCCGCCCCGCGTTGCCGATGTCCCTGAGTCCTGCCGCCTGTTCGTTTTCATCCATGCCACGCCTAGCCATTCTGGCCCGCAGCTCTGCCGCCTGAGCGCCTGCCACGCGATCACGGGCTTCCTGCCTCATTCGCCCGTTGGGCATACGTGCCGCCGCTTGCTCCTGCTGCTGGGCCAAACCTTCAGGAGTTAATCCCTCCTGCTGCATGAAGTTGTCGAGCCGTTTTCGACGCCCTTCTTCCAGTGCTTCGTTTTTTTCCTTCTCAACCTTGGCGTCAATGATTTTCTTCTGGGCTACCCGTTCCGCTTCCCGTTCTTCTGCCTGTCGCTGGGCCGCTACGTTGTTGCGGAACGCCTGTTCCGGTGGCCCGATACCGGCGAGCCGCTCCTGTTCCTTATTTTCTTCCATCTCCCGCTTTTCGCGTTCGATCCGCTTTTCACGCCACTTGGCGTGAACCTCTTGGGCTTCCTTGTCGGCTGCCACTTCGGCTTCGTATTCTGCAAACTCTTTATCTGCCGCCGCGATCTGGGCTAGCGCTTTCTTGTCGCCCCGTGCCGCCGCCGCCATTGTTCCGGCTGCCATTTCCTTGGAACGGTCGATGGTTTCGGCGTCGTCTGACTTGCGACGATTGTCTATCTGATTGCGTGCGAAATCCCTACGCATATCTTCCGACATAGTGCTGACGTCAAACCCTAGCAGCGTCGAACCTTTAAACGCCCCGTTACGCTCCAGTGCGTTCATCTCCTGATCGACTAGCTCTTGGCGTGCCTTGTCGCGCAAGTCCTTGGCTAGTGCATCCTGTTTAGCTCTAGCCGCGTCGCCACCTTGACCCTCAATATATTCCTTGTACGTCGCGCCCCGCTCTTTTTCTGGGGCACCTTCATCAATTTTATCCAGCATTGCTTCGCCCGCGTTACGGTCAGCACGATCTCTGGCGGTTTCTTTCTGTAACTCTTTCCACTCTTTACCCTTAGCAAGAAGTTTGTCGAACGCCTCGTTCGATTGTTCCCATGTCTGCCACATGGACGTACCGAACTCGGTGGCGCTTTCTTTCATGTCGTTTGTTAGACGCTCGAATTCGCCAGCGTCAGCCACGTAACTGGTGATAAACTTTTCCCATACTGCCGCCAGTTCCTCTAACGGTATCTTGGTGTCTTTAAGTAGTGGGCCTAAAATCTTAAAGCCTTCATTCACCGCTAGCCCGGCGATAGCCAGCGTACCCGCCGTGCTTGCCGCCAGCCCGAACCCTTCCGCCAGCATAGGTATATTGTTCAGGATGGCGGAAAAGCCGCCCTGGTACAAGTCCTGTAGCGCGTAGGATAGATTCAGAATACCGCGATTATTACCACCGCCGCCACCGCCAGCTCCACCACCGCCACCAGCTCCACCGCCGCCACCGCCACCGCCAGCCGCGTTCTGAGCCGCGTTCCCAAGATTGTTGAGTTGGCCCGCCGCTTGTGCTGCCGCTTGGCCCGCCTGGGTGACCGCGACGGTAGTTTGAACCGCCGCCGAAGCCGCCCCAGCCATCGCCGTGGTGGCCTGAAATGACGCTTGGCCCACTTGGATGACCGCTTGAGCCGTGGTCGTGGCTGCCGTTCCCACCGCCGCAACTGCTGGGGCTGCCGTTGTGGCCGCCTGCGTAGTCTGGCCCACCGCTTGGGCGGTCGTGGTCGCTGCCGTGGTCACCTTACCCAATGAAGCGTCTGTAGCCCCCATAGCGGTCGTGAGGGCTAACATCTCTTTCTTGAGTGCCTCGATATCCTGGACGCCGGTAACGTCCAGGACTAGGCGAACGGTTTCATCTGCCATGGGCGTAGGATCCTTAGGCGGTGTAGGAAACCTTCATATCCCAATCGGTACAGTCATAATTAGGACGAAGCACCGCGTTCTGGGTGCTGAATTCGGTCGCTGACAGGTTGTCAGTCAGGGACTGGAACACCATGCCCATCCACGTGAATGTCGTGTTACCCGCCGTCCCTGTGGCTACGGTATCCGTCAGAACCAGCGTGCTTTTGGTGTACTTTGCGGAGTCCATGCCGTTAATGATGGCGCAATACTTGGTTTTGTAATCCCACGAATCAATATCCAGCGTCACGGACATTTGCGGAGTCCAGCCGGTTTGAACCATGTTCGTAACCGTGGCCCCTTTGTTCATCCGCGAACTCATCTGGTGCTGAATTTCCACCGACCATGAACGGATAATCGTATCCAGTACGATAGGGGTAGTGCCGCTGGAGTCCAGCGTCAGCGTAGACTTGCTCCATCGGTACGGCTTCTTCGGTATGAAATCACCAACACAAGCCGGCGGAGCGAACGTGTTCACTTCTGACGTCGGTATCTCGATACGGGTGGAGCCTTGCCAGTTTACCGACAGCGCCACTGGAGCGCGTGGGCCTTCACTTGAGCTGGTAAGCGTCGCTGACGCAAACTTGCATCCCGTAATTCGATCCGTCCACCGGATGTCCCCGTTGACCGTCATATAGCGGTCAATCTGGTAGCTCGGTAAATCCTGAACTTTGAACGGGTTGCTGGTTGCCGCAACGGTTGGTTCAAGAACGGCTTCTTTCCAGAATTTCGCCTGTTCATGGAATAAAAGCGTTTGAAACTGGCCGCCGATGGTGTATTGCTCGGCACCGGTCAGGCGGTTGGTCACGCCTCGGTTCGGTACGACAGACTGGTGGTTCCAAAACGAAAACACCTGATTGATGGCTGGAACTTGAACGCCATAGTCAAGCCAGATGTAGTCTTGGTTTAGCGTTGGAACCACGATAGCACCGCTGTTGTAGCCGCCAGAAGCGGTTATGTTGCCAGCAGCCGCCACATACGGCTTTTCTTTGGTGATTTTGATGTAGCACTGCATGGTTTTAGCACTCCCTGATAGCTAGCGAAACGGATAGAACGGCGGTCGAAATCAATGCGCGAGAATCGAAGTTTGGCGTATATGTGATCGCGGCTTGCTGCCAAGCCATATTGCGATAGGTCACGTGAGGAACAGCACTGAGTGCTGAGGCTAGCCAATCGTCGTTATGAACGTTCACACACTTCCTGAGGGCGTGCCACAGGTTCATCAGGTCGCCGTGGTACCCCTGGGCGACTTCCAAGACGAACCCGATCTGAAGTGTATTGGTATCGCCCAGCTTATTTTGAGGCGTGATCGAGCCAGCGCCCGCTTCAATCCTGATCGCCGGTAGCTTTTGGATCGGTGCCGGTGCGAAGTTGAACGGGGTATGATGCCACGACTGAACGATGCCCTTCAAGACTGGGTCGTCCGTCACGCGAGCGATAACCAGCTCGTACACCGTGAGTTCTGGCGACTTGTCAAGCAGTAGCGTCGATGTGACGAGAGGTATAGGCATTAACGCGGTCTCCGTCGTGGCAGAATACCCGTAAAGTCAGGGATATGGCCAGCTTGCTTAAAGTATTCGCGCTGTTCGCTCATGACTTCCGCGATCCATTTCCGTAAGTCTTCCCTGGCCTGCTTCTTGCCCCATGCACGTAGCCCGCACATATTGCGACGTGGTAGATTCTTGCCACGTCCGACGCCTATCATACCAAATAACGCCCCCGATGTCGTAGAGGCTAAAGTTGAGTTGAAGTGAAATGGCAGAAATGGTACGCCTGACCGACTTGTGACGTCCACCCAACTGCCTTCCACGCCGAACTGGTTATTTGTGCCCAGGATCGGACTGATTAGGTAATTACTGATGATCCGGCTGGCCATGCCTCTGGGCGCGAGTGGTGGCCCGCTGAGTTGCTTGTATTGCCTGGTCGTCAGGTTCCCCGACCCGCCTGGCTTGAAACCGTCCTTGGGCATACCGGAAACGTTCACCTTCCAATCCTGTCCACCGAACGGGTTGGGAACAAACTTGACGTAGGTAGGCCGATCATAGCCCGCCTGGGTGAAGCTGTTTCGGTAGATCGTGGCGGTCACCGGCTGGTCGTCTTTATCCAGTCCCGCCAGAACGCCCTTGCGGTTATCTTGAACAAGGCAATTGGCCCACGATTCCATCAGGCTGCCGACGTAGTTCTGGACGGTGCCCAGCGACGTGACGAACGCCGTTTCTCGATCAAACGAACCGGTGACGCTGGCGTCAATCATCGTCGTTTCTTCTTTCGGCGGTTGAAGTTGGTGCCGACGAACAGCCCCGTTCCTGGCCCCGTTGCCACCGCTGGGCCGCCGGTTGCAAAACCGGTGCCGGTGTTCACGACTCGGTTCTGGAAGTCGTACTGCATTGTCTGGACGCCCAGCTTGGCCCAGTCCGCCTGGGTGGTGGGGCGCGTTAACATTGGATCGAACGGAATTGCCACCACGGTGCCACCACGTGGGGTTAGCTCCGATTGGACGGGTGGCACTAGCCCCTTGCGCCATGCCTCAATAGCCCGCCTGGAAACCTCAGCCCGCCCTTTGGGTGAGATACCGAACACGTTCCGCACGGGTAGCCGCCCGACGCACTTTCCGCCACGTACCAGCATGGCCCCGCGCCGGTGGTAGTCGAGTATCCTGGCCCAGCCCATGGCCCAGTAAAACGTGACCTTGACGCCCATGGTGATTGTGCGTAATAGCCGCCTGGTTCTTGACATTGCTCTATGAGGCATGAGTGGGTCGCCGTCTAAGACTTGGCCCGACCGGTAACGGAGCTTTCTGGCCCGAACCGGTTTGAGCTTACGCCCGGCATGGTCAAGACCTTGCGATAGTTCACGCTGTTTCACTTCCATTGCGATACGTGCCGCGACCTTCCAGAACTCTTTACGCCGTTCTGGTGAGGCGCTGGCCAGTTCCGGTGGGGTGGCGATATCGGGCGTGAACGTCAGAGGTAGCGTGCCTGGTTGCACCACCGACCGGCAAGGCGCGGGCATTACTTAGACCGCCTGTACTTATTCAGGTCGATCTTGCCGCCGCCCGCTTCACCTGATGGCCGCTTGAATTGGGCCTTGGGCGTGCCGTCCCAGTTGTACGCGTCGGGATTGTCCAGCATCTCTTGCGGTGCCGATCCATGGATGAGCTGCCACGGTATCCCTGAAGTTTTGGCGATACGTTTGGCGTGCTTGACCTGATCGTCATCGCCGTTAGTTGTAGATGTCATAATTCCCGTTCCTTGAGGCGTTTATACTTACGTTGGAGAGTGACCATTCCTGATTGCGCCGTTTCTTCCAGTTCTTTTGGTACGCCTTCATAGTCGGGTGATTTGGGTCGGATATCTCCAGTGAAATCCTGGTAGTACCTCGACCATTGGCCCGCCACGCGTCACGCGCTGCCAGTGCAACCGCTGGGTCGGGGTGGTGGATGGCGTCTACGAACTGACTGTTGGAATCAAAGTTTGCCAGCGATGGGTGAGCGTTGCGGAATACGTTGGCCCCAGAACTTCCGACTGGCCCGCTAAAACCGAACTCCACCCATGCGTGGTACCCCGTCCATTCGTGCCGACTTGTGTCTGGCTGCCCGTCGCCGTATCCGGCACCCGATACCCTGATCCGCTGGATACCCGCCGCCCGTGCCGCGAGAATCTGCCGATTGTAGTGATCGGTTGCCATGCCTTCCGCCCTTGCGCGGGCGTTAGGTTTGTACACGTTATTATAAATCATTGGCCGGTTGTCGATTGGGTCAATCTCAATCGTTCGCGTATGGCTGCCGCCGTTGGGGTGGGTGTTCGTCAGTGTGATAGAACCGTCACGGTTCGCCGTCACCCTAATATACCTAGCCGCTTCTGGCGGTGCGCCCAAAATACTGGCCAAGTGATTGAATTTCTGGTCAGCAGAACGCCCCTGGAGTTTCAGCCCCAGACTCGCAGCTTTGGCGACAGCTTCGCCCCGCTGGGCGACAGACTGGCGCGAGTTCGTCGTGTAATCGCCGAACGTTCCCGCCTGCCGTTTGGCCGCTCTAAGCTGGGTGGGCGTGTAGCTGGATCCAGCACCATACGTAACGCCCGCTGGTTGGGCCGCTGCTGCTGCCGCTTGCTGGGCCGCCGCTGCCTGTGCTGCCGCTGCCCGCCGCGCTGCCGCCGCCTGTGCCGCTGCGTCGCGTTGCCCATCGCTAAGCCTTTGACGGAACCTGTTGGACACTTCCGTTCGGTTAACGCCCGATAAAGCCACGTGGTGGCTAGCCGTCGTTCCAGGTAAATGGGCGCGTTGCATGTTTTGATTAGCGATCTGAGTCGCCCCAGCCGCCGCTCGCCAGTGTTCACGTGGGCCACGGTCGCCCGACACCGCAAAACTGGCGTTTCTTGTCCGTCTGACTTCGGCGAGTTCCCTGGCCGCTGCAGAACGGATGGCTGGAGCAGTTGTCAGGTCGCGTGAAATCCCCATACCTAGGCTGTACGCTTTATCGTTTGCACGGTTGCCACGGGCATGAAACCGCCGCCCAGCATCCACGCGCATCTGGACGATAGCCGAACCGACATTGTCGCCCCGTCGCCCCGTAGAGGAACTGCTGGTGAGTCGCCGCACAGCTTGAGCGTCGCCCCGTCCGGCTGTCCCCGCCTGGCGTAGCGCGACCAGCCCCCTGGCTGCCGCTGAACGTGATTCTGCCACGCCCGGCTGGGTGCGTAACGCGCGGCTGGCGCGATAGGCTTCCAGCCCGATACGCGGGGCTTTTGGGCCTTGGATGATCGGTTGCTTGGCGACACCCTGACGGCTGGCCTGATTCAATATCTCAAGTGGCGAAGCCCGACGTAAACTGTTATTCAGATTCCTGCTTAAACCGTCCCTGGCGACGATTTTCATACGAGCCATACCGCTGAGGTCACGTGCCTGTTGCCCGCGTCCTGTGGCCCGCATATTGCGAAATAACGCCGCCGCTTCCGACCTGATACCCGATTCGGTGCGAACTGGTGGTGCTGGAACGCGCCGAAACGAGTCGGTAGCTCGTGCTTCCACTTCGTAAGCCATTAGATTCTGGCGTCCTACCCTGCGTTCGTTTGAACGCACATAAGCGCGGTCTGCGTCGCTTAAGTCAAAATCTGGTTGAGTCGGTGATCGCCGCTCTACCGCATTATATGCGGTTCGTCGCAAGTTCTTGGCTTCCAATCGTCCCGCTGGGCCGCGTTGCCGTAGCGTGGTAAAAGCTGAAGCCGCCAGGCGTCGTTCGCGTTCGTGAAGTTCACGATAGCCTTGCCGGTCAGCCGCGTTCGCCCGTAGTTCCCGTGCTGGGGCAGGGGTGGCCGCTGGTGGTGGCGTTGCCGCTGGCGTGGTGGTTCGTCGGGTTCTTGTCGCCCGAACGCCCTGGAGCCGTCTAAGCCCCGCTGATGGCCCACTAGAGTTGCCCGATACCCGGCTGGCGATATCGTTGGCCCGCTGCCGATCCGCGTCGGATATCGTACGACCAGCCCGCTCGCGGATCCGTGTTTGAAGTTCCGCCTTCCGGCTGGTGGCGGTGGCCAGGCTTCGATCAATCCGGCTGGTGGTGGCCCGATTGGCCAGCGCTGCCCCTGCCGCTGTGCCCGCTGCCAGTCCCGCCTTGGCGGTTTTATTGGCCGCCCGACAATGGGCCAGCGTCTTGTAGACTTCCGCCCCTGGGCTGCCACCACTTCGGATAGCGATCTGCCACGCACTAGCCGCTTCAGAACACTTGATATTCTTCGTCTTGGAACGCTTGCCGAACCGGCTGGAGCGCTTCCGTGGGGCATTGGGCGAGTCTGGGCCTTGTGGGCCTTGTGGCCCGCGTGGCGGTGCTGGTGGGCGTGACCTGGGCATTTATAGACCGCCTCTCATGGCTGTACTTCTGGAGGATGCTGCCGCTGAACGTGCCACCCGCCGCCGACGCAGACTATTGAGGCGCTGCTGGCCGCTGCTGGGTGTTGGTTCTACCTTGCGTGACGCCTGTGATTGAAGCTCCGTAGGACGAACCGCCCGCTGGTTGATCTGGCCGCTTTGCATCGAAGCCGGTGCGTTTTGCTGCCCCATACCCGACTGGGTGGGTGGCTTCTTTCGCCCAGCCCCACGACGGGAACGGCTGGCCATGGCGTTTCTGAGTGAGTCGATGGAGTTCATGGTGATTACCTGTAAAATGCGGACGGCTAGAAACTAAGGGCTAGGGAACGGAATGAATTCCAGCCGCCCGCATGTTTTAATGCTTGCCGCACGAACACGATTTGCCCTTGGGCTTGGCCGCTGGCTTGGAAGCTGGTTTAACGACTGGCGGTTTTGCTTTGAGTGCTGATTTTTTAGCCATGGGAACCTCTTTTGACTACGCCAAGCTGAATATCGTAAGTATCGCCGCGTTCATTTCTTACGCGTACGACCAATGTGGATAACTCGTTTTCTGCCACGCGTTGAAACCTGGATGCCAGATGTTCGTATGCGTTGTCAGATTGAAGTGGTGTAATTTGCGTTGCCAGTATTTCACTGGCCGCCTTGTAAGCACACGCCTTGATAACGCGACGGTCAGGGACAACGGTGGCCGTAAAGCCAACCGCTGCCACCCGTACCGCGTTGTCCAGCCATATGTTCGCCGCCATCAGATAGAAGTCGAAATCATCGTCTGTGGACTGCCGTATCTGGTCAATCCATGGGCAGATTTTCTTGACATCATCGTAGGAGGCGTATGGCTTTGGCATTTATGACGATCCTTAAACGACCGAAGTGTGGAGAACAGCGTGATCTTTACGCCATGGCTTGCCACCCATAAGGGTATGGAACCACAGGGTGTGCTTCGGCTGGTCTGCCGTGTACTGGATCGTAATCAGGATTGTCAGTGGCCCAAAGGATTCGTAGCTATAAGCTACGGTAGCCTCTGGGGCTGGCAGTGGTGCCGTTACCATCGCAAAGGCACGTTCGTGCCAGTATGCGGAGGTGTAAGTGCCAGCCGCTGGGCTGGGCATCTGGTTATCACGTAAGGGCATAGCGCCATAAGTGATTGGCAGTACGCCAGTACCGATTTGGTTCATAGCGCGAGAGTCGCCCACTTTGGCCGCTTCACGCCACTCGGCATCCTTCAGGAGTCCGGTATAGATCTTGGAGTGAGCCGTAAAATACAGCTTGCCTGGATCATCAACCTGAATGTCACGACCAGCCAGGGTGCCAAACATGTCTGTAAAGTCGCTCAGTTGAACGCCCTTACCAGATGTGCCCGTCACGTTGCCCGCCGTGCTGTAGTTGGCGACAGTGAACTTGTCAGCGATATACTTGTTAGCCGCGCGGACTAACTTTGTAATGGCTTCATCCACATACGCTTGACGCAGTTGTGCCGCTGAAGCCGCGGTGACTTCCTCTAGGCTGGTCAACTCGAAACCCCAGGCTGGCATGTAGTCCAGAGAGATTTCGGTGGCGTCGTGGGTGAGGTTCACCGGCGTCGGTTTGGTCGTGATGGCGTCTACAGCGCTTCCCGATGTGTTGGGAACCTGGAGCGTCACCTTTTTAAACTTGGCCATAGGCTCGCTACGAACGTCTGTGAAGATGGTCGGCGAACCGTTATTGCCTGTAAGGAACGTGGCTTGTGGCCTCAGGACGCGATTGGCTTCCTGAAACGCACCGGCCATGCTGTTAAAGAACCCGTCGATTGAGTTAGCCATAGTGGCCACTCCTCAGATCAGCGCGCTGCGTCTGCTCTGGCGTCGGCTGCGCGTTTTAAGGCTTCAGCCGGATCTCTTAGCCTGGTGGCTGTTAAAGAGGTTTCCGTTGGCGGTGGGGTACCACCCCCAGAGCTGCGTTGCATAAACGTAGGCATGCTACGCTTGGCAATCGACTGGCCCTGACTTGCCGATTCCGTGGCTGCCGTGTTCCCCGCGTCCTGCGAAGACCGAAAAAGGAATCCTGCCCCTTCTCTGGCGCTGCGAACCATCTGGTTCACATAGTCATCATTGATGGACTCTGAATCGAGTTCACCGATGTCCGGTAGGAATTTCAGAACGTCGTTAAACTTCACTCCGTCCTGGAGCTGGCCGCGCGTAAGATCGCTAAACTTGTATTCCAAGTCCTTGCGTGCCAGTTGCGAACGCATGGCGGAAAGTTCTTTGTCGTAGTCGGTTGGAGGCGCGTTCTCTTGCTCTTCTAAATACTGGTCAATCGCGTCGCGAGTCTCGTCATGCTCAGCCTGGAGCTGCGCGTGCTGCTCTTCCAGTGCTTTATTGGTAGCCTGGAGCTGCTCAAACTTCTGGAGTAAATCCCGATACTGGAATTTCCGTCTTGCGACTTCACCCAGCAACTTTTGTAGATCATCCGACATAGTGCGTACCTCTTAGCCCTTAGTTCCGTTCTACTCAGATTAGCATAAACTCGCTACCAGTTCAACCGCCCAAAGGTTAACCCCTTACGTTCCCAGCCGGTAAGGTCGGATAGGGCGAACGAATCGCCAGCCCGCAGCATATGATTAATAGTGGCCGCCGCCACCCATTTTGTCGCCGGTGACATGTCCGCTGGGCCGCCCGTGTAGTAAGCCCCCCAGCTATTGGCGACCAGCGCCCCCGGCTTGTCGTGCCTGACTCCCACGATGCACATCTGGTGCGCCCATGATCCCTGTGGGCGTGCGAACCCGTCGGCGTCGCGTTGCTTGCTGAATCCCTGATCGCTGGCGACGGTCACCGGGTAGCCCGACTCAATCGCCGTCGCTAGTTCTTCGAACGTTTTGACCTGCGCGTACGCCTTTACGGGGTGCTGCCTTGCTATACTTTCGAGCGAATCGGGAACCCCTAATCTGGCGTTCACGCCACAACAGACGGAAGCGTCGTATTGGGATAGGTCGATTGCCGGGTACTTGGTTTGTGGGAGGACTCCATAATCTTTCAGGTATTTGGCCGCCCACACTCCGACGCTGCCTTGACCCCATATCTTGCCCTGCCCGATTTCGCGACGGCTGCCCCAATAGATGGTCATGGGATCGGTACGCCCTGCGGGCTTTTCCATCCCGTGTTCGACAATCTGGATTGCCGCAAGCACATCGCACGCCAGCGCCGCTCCAAAGGCGACGCAGGAACCACAAGAGCCTTGATGCAAGTACCATGGGTCACCGTGTACTTTCTCCAGGTAGACGGTCAAGTCGGTTCTGACCGACCGCCCAATATCCTGTGGCCCGATGTGGTCTGATAGCGGCTTGATGCCATCGGCCTTGATGACCGCTTCCACTTCTTCGGGGTCATTCACCCAGCCTTGGCCGAAGTTCAATTCGTCAAAATCCAGGCTCATTTGATTGCCCCCAGGCCGCGTTTGATTTCGCCTAGTGCCGTCAACAGTTGCTCGCGTGTTGTCACCTTGGCTCCAGTCAGGATCTCGCCCAACTTGAAGCCCTTTAGCAGTGTATTGACCTGGGCCGATTCCGCGTTATTTGCCAACAGATTGATGATCGCTTGAGCGTCCTGAATTCCCAGCCCACCAGATTCACTAATGGCCGAGTCGATAGCACCTGATAGCGCTGCGACGCCTAAAACTCGATTCTGGGCCTCTAATGGCAATGCCATGACACTTTCATAGGTCTGCTTTGCCAATCCCGTCAGAGGCGGTGCTGGCGGGTTGTATGGCGGTGGCACCGGTGACGGTGCCGACCCATCGACCACAATCACTTTTCCGGTGGTCACGCCCACAAGATAGGTGCGTCCACCGTCGGAAAATACGACCGATCTTTCCAAGATTGGTGGCACAGTCACGCTGGCAATGACACCAGGCGACGACGCCACGGCTGCGGTGTCTACCGGCGCGGCCCACAAGTCCAAACCGATAAAGAACGCCAGAAACACGATGTTACGTAGCGCCTTCATATGGTGTATCCTCCATCGAAGCCGACAGCTTTGAGCTGCGACTGAACCTGGGCTTCGCGGTGCAACATGGCTGCCTTAACACTGGATTCGTCAATACTGACGGTTTCGCCGCTAGCCAGCTTGGCTAGTAACTCGCGAATCACTTCAACAATAACCGGTGTCAGAAGACGGATAATCATAGCGCTAATCACTTTACACCTCTTATATCTTGTCTCGTAGGGAACGTTTGTAAGCTGCGATTGCGTAAATTATCGCCGCCATCGCGTACATAGTCTGTGGAATAGACGGATCAATTGGCGTTGATTTGACAACATGGTCGGTTGCAATCTGAGCCACAGGAACGATCCATCCGTAGTCAGGGTTGATGACATCCTCGATACGCACAGGCTTAACCCTTTGGTGCTGGTGGCTTTTGGCCAGAGTTGAGATAGATGAGCGTTTGGGCGATCCCGAACGCCAAAGCCATCCCTAAAGGGCTGGTGGTTGCAACAATAGAGTCAAGGTGTTGACTCAAAACGCCCAGCGCCGTCACAGTTCCTGCAAGAGCCATGCGAACAATTATTGCGCGGGCTTGCCGGGCGTTGATTTGTCCGATCCAATCCGTGTTCATTTCGACCCCCTTGGTACTGTAAAACAATGTCCTAGGACGATTCCCACTCCGAGAGCAAAGCTGAGACTGTGCTGATTCACTTCCCAGATCGCTTCCGACCATGTCACGCCGCCAGACTGCCATTTGATCAGATCAACAATCAGCAGCACGATTGCAACTGTGATCAACACGACAAAGTTCTTGGCGGCAGCACTGAAAGTCATCAGATTGGCCCGTTGGCTGTTCCGTTGGATGTTCCGTTGCCATTGTTTGTGGGCCAGAGAGGTGGCAGTGATGCGAAGAATTCGCCCACGGTTGGAAGTGCCTGAGTACCCGCCTGAACAGCCTGAACCATGCTATAAAACAAGCTCCAGATTGAGTCGCGGTAAGCGATTGCGGCATCACCTTCAGACTTGTAGGTCGTGATGTTGGAAAGTGTCCAGCTTGTAGCTGACAGAATAGAATCGTACTGCTTTACCGAAACTGCCTGGTCAAGAAACGAGCCGATGCCGTTGCCGATCTCGGTGAGCCTTTGGATTATGTAGGCTTGTTGTTCTTCGGCTGTCAGATTAATGACCGTCCATGTGTCGCTCACAGATGTGCCGTCAAAGGCAAAGCTCTGGGAAAGTCGCTGTGTGGCAGGGTTAAACGATGGTATGGGCGACGAGGTGTATGGATAATAGCCGTATGTGGCTAAGGATGCATCATCCAAAGCGTTAAAATTGGATACAGTCGTGAATGACTGTGGTAGCCACTGTGGGCTGGAGATACCGTTTGGGGATACTTGGCAATATTGCATGATTGCTCCTTATGCGATTGAGATTGTGCCGTTGCCCGATGTAAAGCTGTATACGAGA
>Ga0214162_1000017_pt1 | contig 37013 bp, 36 predicted proteins | sample LakMenepilimnion_3_FD_153000 | JGI IMG/M metagenome (GOLD analysis project Ga0214162, IMG submission 153000) | Freshwater microbial communities from Lake Mendota, WI - Practice 20APR2010 epilimnion v5 | ecosystem: Environmental > Aquatic > Freshwater > Lake > Epilimnion/Euphotic zone | place...
AGACATAGAAATGCATACCAATCGAGACGACAAGCGCGTCTCGGGTATAGCTCGCACTTTTGGCGGCTAGGGCGAAAATAAGACTCGCATGTAGTGCTGAACTAAGTCAGCACTTGGGGGAAGTGCTTTGGTGCGGTCGCACCAACGGGTTAATTCTATCCTGAATTATTGGATTGAAAAACCAACAGGAAGTTCTAGTCGATTAGCAGCCAATAGCGCAGAATCCGTCAAGATTTCATGCGTAGAACCATCAGCAACGATGACTCCACCCTTCAAAATTACTGATCGGGCACATAGTTCATAGGCGTATGGAAGATCATGCGTAACCATCACCATTGTTATGTCTAGTGAGCGCAAAATGTCAGCTAATTCGCGGCGGCTAGCAGGATCAAGGTTTGAAGATGGTTCATCTAGAACAAGAATTTCAGGTTTCATTGCAAGGACAGTTGCTACCGCAACACGGCGGCGCTGCCCAAATGAAAGGTGGTGCGGCGGACGATCTTTGAACTCCAGCATTCCTACTAAATTCAGCGCCTCTTCAACAATTGCATCAAGTTCTGGACCTCGTTTTCCCATGTTGTAGGGGCCAAATGCAACATCCTCGCCAACGGTTGGCATAAACAACTGATCATCTGGATCTTGAAAAACAATTCCTACCTTTGCACGGATCTCTTTAATCGACTCCTTATTTTTCGAATCAACTAATTGTCCAGCGACATGAATCGAACCATGTGATGTTGGGTGAATTCCATTCATATGCATGACAAGTGTTGTTTTACCAGCACCATTGGGCCCCAGGAGTGCAACACGTTCGCCTTTTTGAACTGAAAGATTCACGCCATACAAAGCTTGATTGCCATCGGGGTAGGCAAATGCCAGCTCTTTGATTTCTAGACTTGGCGTATTCATTACATTTTTCCAATCGCTAGTTGTATCACAAAGATTATGGCCGCTACCAACGGATACATCATCGCTTTGACCCATACTGAAGATTGCACATGTGGTTGTTCTTCATGAGGTAGCACACCAACATATCCACGAGAAAGCATGGATAGGTGAACACGTTCCCCTCTTTCGTAAGAGCGAATAAAGAGTGCGCCAGCTGCTGTTGCTAAAACTTTCCAGTGTTTAATTCCAGTTGCTTCAAAACCACGTGACTCACGTGCAACTTTCATGCGTTCCATTTCATCATTAACAACATTGACATAACGCAACATAAATGAAGCAATCTGCACCATCAACATCGGAAGTTTTAAGCGTTCAAGTCCGCGCAAGATTTCACGAGCAGTTGTAGAGGTCGACAAAATAATTGCGGTCATCACGCCGAGAGTTCCCTTGACGACAATGCCAGCTCCGGCGATCAGGCCTTCGCGGTAGAGATTAAAAGGTCCAACTTGGATCATCTCGCCTGAGCCAAAAAAAGGCATCAGAATTGCAAAAAATACGAAAGGAATTTCGATGAGTGAGCGCTTAAAGAGTAGAGAAAAGGGAATCTTTGCAATTAAAACTACAGCTAGCAGCCAAATAAAATATGCAACAAATGCGCCCCACTGGGTAACTGGTGTTGAAACTACGACCAAGATAAACGCGATCGCTGCAATTATTTTTAGGTGCGAAGGTAAGGAGTGCACCAGAGAATGTTGATGTAGATAGAGTCTTTCACCTACATCATGTCCGTGGTGATGGTTCTCTTGCTCGACCTTAATTGCTGTCCTTCCTTGGTTTACGTGCAATGAGTTTGAATCCAACTCCTGCAACCACCGCCGTACCAATGACACCAATTATTCCTGCCACGCCAACAGATGCACGTTCATTCTCAATTCCCTTAACACCGTAATCAGCCAAAGCTCCATCTGCATTTGAGTGGTCTTTTGCTGTTTCAATAAAGCCAATGTCTTCCGCAACTTTTTCTAGTCCATCAGGAGAAGAAGATGCGTAGAAGGAAACAACGCCTGCAAGAAACAAGGAGATTACAAAACCCGCAATGTAAAATTTACGATTATTAAGCATTTCGAATCTCCAACTTCTGCTTATTGTTTTTCCAGCCATAAACTAAATCGCTTCGACTTGCTAAAACTGCACTAACGGTTAAGCCAGTAATAATTGCTTCACCGATTCCGATCAACACGTGTGTGCCGACCATTGCACTCAAAACAGTCGAAGTTGAAAATGTTGCTGTTGCCCCCATTGCATATTGGAGAGTAAAGCCAGCTGCGGCAATCGGAACCGAAAGTAGAGCACCTACAAATGCAGCCGCAGAGACCGAAGCTTTATTCTTTGGCAAAATCTTTCGTACAAGAAGAAAGATTGCGTATCCAGCCCACACTGCCAGAATTGACATGTTAAAGACACTGAGCCCCAGAGCGGTTAATCCGCCATCTGCAAACAAGAAAGCTTGCATCAGTAAAACGACCGTTAGAGCCAAAGTGGCGGCCCAGGGGCCAACCAAAACCGCGGCTAGGACTGCGCCAAGTAAGTGGCCACTTGTTCCGGCAGCGACAGGAAAGTTGAGCATCTGCACGGCGAAGATAAAAACAGCTGTTAGGCCTGCAAGAGGCGCAGTCTTCTCATCAAGTTGCGAGCGTGCGCCTTTCAGGGCAGCTGCTACGCCTACCGCTGAAATGCCGGCAAAGATTGCTGATGTTTGAGGATCTATAAACCCATCTGGAATATGCATGGGAAAAGGTTAATGCAAACCATTCGCATCTGCATCTTCTAGGCAACACACGCTCATAATGTCCGAATAGCCTGTGGCGCAGGCTGAATTCCCCGCTCGTTTTTAGGCCAAGGCGTATAAGTTTCTGGCATGAGTGAAGACGATGGCATGGAAGAACTCATCACCGAAGAAATGTTGTGGGATCGCATCCCTGAGGTCGAAGGCGAAGAGCGCGCCAGTACCTATTACGAGCTAAGCGCTCGCATATATGCACGTGGTCAATATGACGAAGCTCTTGCATTAGCTGAAACCGCGCGTGATATTTATTCCCAGTTAGGTGATGCCGCACCATCTGAAGGTTTGGCACAGGCTTATTCAGCAATCGGATACAACTTAAATCAGTTGAAACGCATGGATGAAGCTGCAACTGCCATGAGCAAGGCAGTTGAATTATTGCGCGAGAACAAATCTCCTATTGCTCTAGAACTTGCCTGCACCCTTGGCGAGTGGTGGTATTCATCAAAGCAATACGACAAAGTTGTTGAAACAATGAATGAGTGCGCCCAAGAACATTTAGTTGACGGAAATGAAATTGGCGCCGCAAATGATCTGCACTTAATCGGTTGTGCTGAGCGTGAATTGAAAAATTATCAAAAAGCAATCGACGCTTTCAAGGAAGCTAGATCTCTTTTCAAGCGCAACAAAGAAGTTATTCATGTCGCCCGCTGTGATCAAAAAATGGCATCCTGCTTAATTGAGTTAGGTGAAGGCGAACTAGCACTTGAGACCGCTCGCAAAGCAGTTGATGTTTTCGAAACCGGTCACGATCATCGCCGTGAAACATTTGCATCATTTGAATTCGGTAAAGCACAAATTTTGCTGGAAAAATATGACGAAGGTTTAGGCACCCTTGAAAGCGTCTTGGCAATTGTTAGTGAAGATGAACCAAAAGATTTCGAATTTATAGTTGATATTGAATCCCGTATCGCCAAGATCTTACGTATGCAAGGTCGTGGTGAAGAAGCAGATGAAATTGAGCGTCGACTAAAGTCGGTTCAGGAAGCACTTGAAGATGAACCTGAGCTTGATCTCCTCAATTAAGAGTAGGGACCAACTCAGCATCACAATGGTGTGCCTGGGCAATATATGTCGCTCACCTATGGCTGCAGCGGTTTTAGCAGGCAAAACCGCTGATTGGAAAGCACCAAGCATCAAAGTTCATAGTTCAGGCACTGGCTCTTGGCACATCGGGCAAGGACCACATCCATCGTCTAAAAAAATTTGGGAAGCTGCGGGCTATAAGCACTCACACATCGCTCAGCAGTTCACAGCCAATGATTTCTTTATCCATGATCTGATTTTGGTGATGGACTCTAGTAATTATCACAACGTTGTATCGCTAGCGGAGAATGAAGAACACCGAAGTAAGGTTTTTTACCTACGTAACTTTGACCCATTGCTGATAGATATTGATCCAAGTTCTGCAGATTTCTTTAAACTAGAAGTTCCAGATCCCTATAACCAAAGCGATGAAGCATATGAAGCAACGTTATCTATGGTTGAACGTGCTGTGGACGGACTACTTCTTCAATTATCTAGGTAGATGCTGCAAAGCCCAGTGATACATCGCGATCGCGCCTGCAGCAGATGCATTCATAGAACGAGTAGATCCATATTGATTGATCTCATACAAAACTTCGCAGACTGCAATACCTTCATCTGACATACCTGCACCTTCTTGGCCAAACAAAAGCACACAACTTTCTGGCAATACGGCTGGCTCTAACTGCTTTGATCCTGGAACATTATCAATTCCAATAATCGGTAAGTTCTGCTCTTTGCAGTACTGAGCAAAGTCCTGGATTGTTGGATGATGCATCACTGTTAAGTATCTGTCAGTGACCATTGCACCGCGCTTATTCCAGTCGCGCTTTCCAACTATATGAACACAAGAGACATTAAAGGCGTTAGCTGTGCGAACAATGGATCCAATATTTAAATCATGTTGCCAATTCTCAATCGCAATCTGGAGTTTATGGCGCTTAGTATTTAAATCAGCGACAATCGCTTCAACAGTCCAATAGCGATATTGATCTAAGACGTTGCGACGATCACCGTTCAGCAATAATTCAGGATCGTATTGATCACCCTCTGGCCATGGTTTTTCATGGGGCCCAACTCCTACAACAGGGAAAAATTCACCTGGGCCAATGGTGGCGGGGGTGGTAGGAGAAGACATGTAGGCACTCTAAACTGAACACATGTCAGCTATCAACACGGTTGTGTACCTAATCCATATTCTCTCTGTAATTGGAATTCTCGTCCTCCTATTGCTTCAATGGAACAAGAACCCGCGCACTCTGAATCCAGGCGTTTTACATGCCGGGCTTACTGCACTACTTGCAGGAATCGTGCTGGTTGGACTTCACGATTCAGTTAAACCGGATGAAACCCTTAACCATACAAAGGTCGGCATAAAACTATTAGTTTTAATTGTTATTTTGGCTCTTGGGTATAAGAATGTTAAGAAACCAGAACTTTCCAAGAATGTTTGGTTAACGATGATCGGATTAACAGTTTTCAACATAGTCATTGCTTCTGCTAGGTAATCAACTTACCCATGCTTTTGTTCAAAAGGATAGTTGTAGTTTGTCTTGCACTAATTCTCTCAATTGCCCCAGCAAGAGCGGTTTTAGCTCCCGAATCAATTCCCGCAGTGTTTGATGAGCTGCTTAAAGTTCCAGCACTGTCTAATCCTGCGATGATAATTATCGATGGAACGACGGGTCAGATAATTTACGAAAAGAATATTCATTCACAACGTAAGCCAGCATCTGTAATGAAAATTTTGGCAGGAGCTGTAACTTTAGATTATTTAGATCCACAATCAGTTTTTAACACTACAGTGAGTATCGCGCCAGAAAGTAAGACGATATACATTCGCGGCTCACTCGATCCATGGATTAGTTCTGATCATGACGTTGCTCGAAAAATGAATAGAGCCTCTTTGCCTTACATCGGTTTTAATACTTTGTCTGCCATAAAAAAAGCTAACGGTGGATCCTTAAAGAATTACAAGGTTGTTTATAGCAATCTATATTCTCAGGATGTAGCAAATCTCAAAGCATTTTGGGCTAAACGTGGGTTTAAACCAAACTTTAAATCAGTTTCCGATGAAGTGACTCTCTTGAGTCAGGGCGAATTAATCGCCTCCGAAAACTCACCTACAGTGGCAGTTATCCTTGATTGGATGATGTTGTGGAGCGATAACGCATTGGCGGATCGTTTGGCCCGCTTATCTGCCCGAGCTGCTGGATATTCCTTTGATTTCAAAGGCGTTGACACAGTCTTTCGGGAGCTTTTAACTCGCTTCGAAATTGATCACAGCAAACTAGTAGTTGTAGATGCAAGCGGGCTATCTAAGAAAAACAAAATCACTGCAAAATTGATGGGTGAATTTTTGTACAAGATTCATAAAGATGAAAAGTACGCACTTCTGTATGACTCTTTACCCATAAGCGGTGTATCAGGAACATTACAGAATAGATTTATAAAGACTGCGCCGAGTGCTGTTGGATTAGTGCGCGCAAAAACAGGGACCCTTAACGGAACTGCAACACTTGCTGGTTATGTCGAATCAACTGATCGCGAGTATGTATTTGTTGCCCTAGCCGATGAGATTCCATTAGGAAATTCCGCACTCGATAAAGCACGAGCCGCGATAGATCGGGTACTGGGAAGAATTGCAGCCCCTAATATTCCAGCTGAAATCTCCCCAGCGCCTTAACTGTTTGAATAAACCTTGATCTGTCCCTTGTAGCAAGCGACCCACGTATTTCCGGTAGGTCCATCAAATGTAACTCCAATGGGTTCAGTGCAAGCTTTAATTGTTTCTAAGACTTTCATATCTCTTGTTCGGACCTTGGACATTGTGTTGCTCTTAAAGTTAACAACAAACATAGTTGATCCATCCGAAGAGATAGCCAAGCTGCGGGCAGCCTGACCAGTTTTCACAGATTTACCAGCCTTGTTTGCAACTAAATCCCAAGATGCAACCTTGCCTGAAAGATTCATAGTTACATACATCATTGTGTTATCTGGAGATAAAACAATGGCGCGAGGATTGCTACCTATAGGTATATAGGTAACTGTGAAATCTTCCAAGTTAATGACGTGAATTCTACTGCCACCCATTTCAGCGACATAGGCACGTTTTGAATCATTAGAGATTGCAATTCCTCGAGGATATCGTCCAATTTTGATTGTTTTAACTACTTTTTGAGAAGCAACAGAGATCACAGATACGGTGTACGAACACCAGTTAGCTGCGAGCACATACTTGTTATCAGGAGTTGCCTCTACAACTTTAGGAACAGAACCGACTGGATAGATAGCGTCAATTTCGTAATTACTTCGATTGATTCGATAAACAAAGCTGTTGTCATACCCAGATGCAGGCGAACAAGTGTCATGCCCCTCTTTGTTGTATCCAGGTCCGTACATCGCATAGTTACTCACATAGAGGTATTTACCATCTGGAGAAAATGTTCCCTCTACAGGTGAGCCCTTAAACGTTGATGTGCTTTTTGAAAATCCAAACTTTTGTAAAGAAACAGAGTCGGGAATCGTTTTTATTAATTCGAAAGTCTTAGCATCATAAACAGTAACCGAATGCCGATACATCATGTTGTGAGCGCTTACGACGCCATCTCCAGAAGATCTCACTGATTTCGGAGAAATTGATCCATTAATAGTTTTGATCAACTTCATTTTAGATTCAGGAACAACAATTTCCGCTTGAGCAGGAATTGCAAGTACGCAAAGAGAAACTACGAGAGTTATTGAGAGAAAGCGATTACGCATACTCTAACTGTACTAGTTAGTCGTCGTCCTCATCTTCATCGTCTTCATAATCATCGTCATCTTCATCGTCTTCATAATCATCGTCATCACCTTTTGTTGGCAACTGTGCGATAGAAGGATTTTTGAGACCAGAGGCAGCAGAAGCAATTGCACCAGATGTGGCCATCGCATTTGGCGTACCGGATTCAGGGGACGATGAGTTGCTCGCAGATGCTGTTTGCACCGGGTTGGATGCAACTGGATCGACAGGGGACTTTTCTTGAACCTGTGCGACAACAGCGCCAACCCCAATTATTAGTGCAGCACCAAAGACAGCAAGCATCGGCAAAGCTTTAGATGCCTTTGGCGGTGCCGCTGGCCCATCATTCTCTGCGATCTCAAACCATTCGGGTTTGTTGTTCTCAGTCATGGTAAATCCCTTCGCTGAGAGCAAGGTAACTATTATCCCTGTGAGGAGGCTGTGCTGCGCAAATTAAATCGCTGAGTAATCTTGGCAAGTGAGAAATGCCATGCGGGGATACCTAGATTTGATGAAGTTAAGGGTCGTTGAACTCTTACTTGTTTCTACTCTTCCCGCGATGGTTTTGGCCGCAAAAGGTTTGCCAGATTTCGGACTCGTTGCAGCAACAATTTTTGCTGGAACCCTAGCTGCCGGTAGTGCAAACGCCTTTAACATGGTTATTGAGAGTGATCTAGATAAATTGATGGCGCGCACTTCTAAGCGCCCAATTGTCACCGGTTTAATCTCGAAAACAAATGCAACGATTTTTGCAACCTTAATTGGAGCGCTCTCACTTATTTTGTTCTGGGCTTTCACAACTCCACTTGCGACCCTATTAACACTAATTGCAATTGTCTTTTATGTTGTTGTTTACACAATGGCGCTCAAGCAGCGCACCTCACAAAATATTGTGTGGGGTGGGGCCGCAGGTTGCATGCCAGTACTTATTGGTTGGGCTGCAGTTGAGAATTCACTCTCAATGACACCATGGGCATTTTTCTTTGTGATTTTCTTTTGGACACCACCGCATTTCTGGGCACTGGCAATTAAATATAAGGATGATTACGCAGCAGCTGGAACTCCAATGCTTCCAGTTGTTGCAACTAAAGCTCGCGTGCTTGGTGAAATGTGGTTACACACAACCTTGATGATTGCATCATCAATCTGGTTGATTGTTTCTGCAAATCTGCCAACATGGTCATTGGTTGTGACAGTGGCACTTGGTTTAGTTTTTGCGCAACAATTAATTGCACTTAAAGAGGGATCACCTGATTATGGGAAAGTTGCTGGAAAGATTTTTCAGTGGTCAATAACTTACTTAAGCTTGCTCTCGGTTGTGCTTGTTATTGCTCAACTACTTAGCTAAAGCTTGTTCCAGATCTTTAATCAAATCTGAGGAATGCTCTAAGCCAATAGAAAGACGCAGCACAGAGGGGGTTATTCCCATCTCTGCTTGAACTTCTGGGGCTAGTCGTCTGTGGGTTGTGGATGCAGGATGGGTAATAAGTGACTTGCTGTCACCTAAATTGTTAGAAATATCGATTACACAAAGCTTGTTCATAAAGGCAAATACTTCTTCCTGCGAACCTTTGAATTCAATACCAATCGTGCTTCCACCACTATTACTCATCTGTTTCATCGCTAATTCGTGACCAGGGTGGGATTTTAAACCAGGGTAACGAACTGACTTAATAGCTGGTTGCTTTTCTAAAAATTCCGCAACAGCTTTAGCATTAGAGACCATGCTCTCAACACGCATATGCATCGTTTCGAGAGATTTCACAAGCACCCAGGCGTTGAAAGCACTAAGTGCTGGACCCGTGTGACGCACAAATGGCAATAGCTTTTCGACTATGTAATCGGCAGAACCTAGTAGAGCGCCAGCTAAAACTCGACCCTGACCATCAATGTGTTTAGTTGCTGAATACATAACCACGTCTGCGCCGAGCTGTAATGGTTTTTGCAGAACAGGTGATGCCATGACGTTATCAACAATTACAGTGGCCCCAACTTTGTGTGCAAGGTCGCTTACCATTTTGATATCTACTATTTCCAAAAGCGGATTACTTGGCGTTTCAATAAAGACAGCCTTTGTTGGCTTACTTAATGCTTTTGCCCAATCGGCTGGATCATTTCCTTTAACTAATTCGAAAGTAACGCCCCACTTTGGTAAGAATTCTGTAATCACAACATGACAGGAAGAAAACATGGCAGCAGATGCAACGACGTGGTCGCCTTGCTCTACTAAACACGCAAGAGAGGCAAACATCGCAGACATTCCTGAGCCCGTGGCAACACACATCTCAGCACCCTCAATTGCAGCTAAACGCTTTTCAAACATTGCAATAGTTGGGTTATGAAAACGGCTATATAAATAGTGATCAGTTTCTTCGGCAAAGGAATCGAAGGCTTCTTCAGCAGATGAGTATGTGAAACCGCTATTGAGATATAGAGCCTCAGAAGTTTCACCAAAACCAGAACGAGCTAAACCGGTGCGCACTGAATGTGTCTGTGGGTGTAATTCCCAGTCAGGTCCCAGTGAATTCTTACGAGGTTGATAGCCCCAAGGTCGTTTGCTCATGACCTAATTGTGGCAGAGTAAGGGGTATGCCAAATACTGCAATTTCAGTCTCAGATCTCTCAAAAAAATACGATGATCGCTTAGCGGTCTCACATATCAACTTCGAAGTCCCCTTAGGAACTGTGTGTGGCTTTGTTGGCCCTAATGGATCGGGCAAAACAACAACAATGCGCATGTTGCTGGGTCTGATTACTCCAACAACTGGGCAGGGCCACATCCTTGGTGAGCCAATTGAGCACCCAGAAAAATATTTAAGTCGAGTTGGCGCAATGATCGAAGGACCAGCTTTTTACCCAGCGCTATCGGGTTATGAGAATTTAATGGTTCTGGCAAAGCTTGGCGGATTTCCAATCGAGCGAGTACAACAGTTATTGGACAAAGTGGGGCTTGGAGATCGTGGCAAATCAAAATTTAAGACATATTCACTTGGAATGAAGCAGCGGTTAGGAATTGCTGCTGCCCTGCTACCTGATCCTAAATTGTTAATGCTCGATGAACCAACAAATGGATTAGACCCTGAAGGCATTCAAGAAGTTCGAGCACTTTTGCGGGATTTAGCAAATGAAGGCACAACGGTTTTTGTCTCTTCCCACTTGCTCTCCGAACTAGAAATTATCAGCGATTACATTGTGATGTTACGAAAAGGTGAAATTGTTTTTGCTGGCCCAATAGGTGACTTAATGGCACAGCAGCAACCAACAATCATTGCAAAATCACTGAAGAAATCTGATCTAGTGCGGATTGTGAAAATCGCACAGGCAGCAGGACACCACGCTGTTATTAGAGATGATTCAGTTCATGTGTTAGCAGAAATGGATTGGGCACCGAAACTAAATAAAGCAGCCTTTGATGCAGGAATAACTCTGGCGCAACTTGCCCCTCAGTTACCAAACCTAGAAGAGACCTTCTTTGAAATGACGGGGGACAAGTAATGTTTAATGTTGTAAAAGCAGAAATGCGTAAGTTACGTCGTCCAACTTTGTTTTTTGGCACAATAGGAGCCGCGCTTTTCTTCACAGGATTAATCACCTCCTTTATTTACTTGATGATTGATTCCCCTCAAGGAAATGGTGACCGAGGTCGTTCTATTGGCAGAGATGTTCTTGAGTTAGCAAGTGGCTCGGTTAATGGCTTCGCATCTGTCGGTGGATTCCTGGGAATCATTGCATTGTGCGTGTTTGCAGCACAGACAGCTCAGGAATACACATATGGCACTCTGCGTAACTTGCTAGTGCGCCAACCGAGCCGCATGAAAATACTTGCAGGCAAATTCGTTTCAATGGCGCTATTTGCACTAGTTATGATCACGATTGCTGCCGTGGTGAGTATTGCCATTTCTTACATCCTTGCACCCGGCGCTAAAGTCAATACAGATCTCTGGTTTACATCCGAAGGTTTGGATTCGATTCTTACAACTTATGTGAATGTAGCGATTTCGGTTATTGCATTTGGAATTGTTGGAATGATTTTGGGGCTTCTATTGCGCTCCCCAATTAGCGCCATCTCTTTAGGCGTTCTCTGGCTGTTGATCGTCGAAGTCCTACTAGTTGCCGTGAGAAACTCCTTGCAGAGTTGGTTGCCCGGGATTCAACTCTCGACGATCGCATCGGGCGGAACGCTGGAATTAACCTATAGGCATGCGCTTACCGTTGGTGGGTTGTATGTAGCTGTAGGTGCGGTAATTGCTTCTGTGCTTTTTGTTCGCCGTGATGTAGCCAATTAAGGACACTCGCACCTAAAACACCCCTTTTCTAAGGTTCGGCATTTATTCTTTAGGCCTTCCCTTTCGAAAGGCTTTAAGTGAAAAAGTTCAGGGCGATATCGCTTGCAGTAATTCTGGCGCTGACGATTTCGTCGGTCCCTGCATTTGCAGTCCCTAAACCAACTGTGGCTGAAATCGAAGCGGCAAAGAAAGTCGAAGCGGCAAAGAAAAAGATTGCTGATGCGCAAGCGGCAAAGTTAGCGGCGGCAAATCAAAGTCTTCGAGCATTAACTGCCAAGGCAAATGCGGCAACAGCCTTGTATCGAAAAGCACAAGATGAATTAGCAGTGGCTACCTCCGCAGCAATTGCAGCTGCAAAGCATGCAGAGGAAACAGCGGCTGCAGTTTCAGAGGCGCACAGGACAATTGGTCGCTTAGCAGCAAATGCTTACATCTTGGGCGGCAACATGGGTGACATTGCTCCGTTACTGAGTGCAAACGGACCACAAGATTTAATTGATCAGTTAACAACTCTAAGCACGTTAGGTGCTCAAAACTCTGTTGCACTCGCGAGATTTAAGGAAGCCGAAGCGGTTGCTCGCAAAGCCAAAGCGGAGGCAGATGCGGCTAAAGCTGTTCAACAAATTGCCACAGATAAAGTAGCAGCGGCAAAGAAAGTTGCAGATGATGCAAAAGCTGCTCAAGCTAAAGAAGTAGCAAAATTACAAGCAGTTCAAGACAAGCTCATGAAAGATTTGCTGAAAGCACGTAAAGTGCGCGTTTCACTTGAACAACAACGCCAACTCGCATTACTTGAAGAAAGCCAAGCAAACACAGCTGCGCAAACAGGCGGACAGAAAAATGTTTGGCCAAACCTAGGGTTCAAGGGGCGTTCAACATCTAGAACTACTCAAGCCCAACGCGATAAGGCTGTTGCTTTTGCAAAGACACAAGTTCTTGCACGCAAGCCATACATTTGGGGATCCGAGGGACCAAACTCATTTGATTGTTCAGGGCTTGTTTATGCAGCGTATAAATCAGCGGGACTCGGTTGGCCCAACTGGGATCGCCTTAACTCTGCTTTGTATTCTGGTTATACCCAGCATGTTCCACTCACAGAGCTTGTCCCTGGCGACCTATTGTTCTACTCATACAAGGGCACAATCTCAACAATTCACCACATAAGTATTTACGCTGGTAACGGCATGATGTGGGAGGCCAACTCAAAGGGTCGTGGATTGCTTTACTCAAACATGTACAGCATTAAGGGCTTGATGCCATTTGGTGGTCGCGTCTAAACCAGCACTACTCTTGTCTCATGACAACAGCGGTTCCTGCAATTCGCAATGCGGTGCGAGTTTGGCTGGAAAAATATGAAGCCGGAGACAAGGTACTTGTTGCTGTTTCTGGTGGCGCTGATTCTTTAGCACTCGCATATGCTCTTTCAGTTGAGGCTGAAAAACTTGCTATTCGCGTTATTGGTGTAACCGTAGATCATCAATTGCAAAGCACATCTTCTGAACAAGCACAAAAAGTTGTTAAGCAACTTTCGGAATTTGGAGTTAAGTGCCACGTTAAGAAAGTTACTGTTGACATCAAAGAAGGTTTAGAAGCATCGGCACGTAAAGTCAGATACGAAGCAATCAACGAAGTTGTAGAGCAAGAAAATGCGGTTGCCGTTTTTCTGGGCCACACCAAAGGTGATCAGGCTGAAACAGTTTTATTGGGGCTTGCTCGCGGTTCTGGAACTCGTTCACTTTCTGGAATGGCCCAACACAACGGAAATTATGTGCGACCTCTTCTTGAGATCACGCGAATTCAAAATGAAGACTTCTGTAAAGAAGTTGGATTAGATTATTGGAAAGACCCACATAATCAAGATTCACAATTTGCACGTGTGCGTGTTCGCAACGAAGCACTTCCAGTTTTAGAAAAAACTATCGGTCCAGGAATCTCAGATGCGTTGGCAAGAAGTGCCCACTTACTGCGAGATGATGCGGATGCACTTGATGATTGGGCTAAACGGGAGGAAGCGCATTTAGAGCTTCATAATCTTGAATGCGCCCATTTGGAATCTTTGCCTAGAGCCATTCGCACTCGAATTCTGCGGACGGCCATCTATGCCGCCGGTGCTCCTTCAGGATCGGTTTCGGCTGACCATGTGAGCGCGGTTGAGGCCCTAATCTCCGCGTGGAATGGCCAAAGTGCGCTCAATCTTCCCGGTGGTGTGAAGGTTGAGCGAATTTCGGGCAGACTTTCGCTCTCACAGCACCGACCATAGGGAGAACCGTGGATTTAGAAGCAGTCAAGGGCGATATCGAACGCGTAATCGTGACCGAAGAACAATTGCAAGCACGTATCAAAGAGCTTGCGGCACAGGTTGATAAAGATTACGAAGGTAAGGACCTTTTACTTGTCGGTGTTCTTAAGGGCGCAGTTATGGCTGTTGCAGATCTTTCACGCGCATTACAGCGCCATATAGATATGGACTGGATGGCCGTTTCTTCATACGGTTCAGGAACTAAATCCAGCGGAGTTGTCCGCATTCTTAAAGATTTAGATCGAGACATAACAGGTCGCAACGTGTTGATTGTTGAAGACATTGTTGACTCAGGTCTAACTCTTTCTTGGTTAAAGGCAAACCTGGAATCACGCGGAGTTGGATCAGTAGAAATCCTTTCAATCCTGCGTAAGCCAGAAGCTGCAAAAGTTGAGGTAAATGTTAAGTACGTAGGTTTTGATATTCCAAAAGATTTTGTCATCGGCTATGGACTTGATTTCGATGAGAAATATCGCAACCTTCCCTTCATTGCTGTGCTTGCAAAGCACATGTACGAATAAGATTTAGAAACGAGAATCCCCAGAAATGTCACAAGTACAAAAGCCGAAGAAGCAAACCAAAAAGAGTTTTTCTAGTAAGAACCCACCGAAAAAGCCGCTCACAAAAAGTGGCCGAATCTTTCGTGGGCCTTTGTTTTGGATTGTTGCAGCAATCTTTGCTGTCACAGTTTTTGGTCAGATTACTTCCGCAGGTAATAAGTACACACAAATCGAAACTTCACAGGCAATCGACGCAATTACTCAGTCAAAGGTTCTATCTGCAGAATTAGTTGATAGAGACCAGAAGATTCGTCTAATACTTACTTCTGGCAACACAATTAAGGGCTCATCTAAAGTGGAGTCTTTCTATGTTGCGCGTCAAGAACCTACTTTGATTGATGCATTAACTGCTAATCCACCGGCTGAGGGCTGGAACGTAAAGGTTCCATCGCAATCGCTGTTGGTTTCATTTCTCTTTTCGATCGTCCCATTTCTTTTAATTGGACTCTTGTTCTTCTGGTTTATGAGCCAAGCCCAAGGTGGAAACAAGGTGTTCCAATTTGGAAAGTCTCGCGCAAAACTGCAGGACAACGATGTTCCGAAGACGACATTTAAAGATGTTGCAGGCGCAGATGAGGCACTTGCCGAATTGGACGAGATCAAGGATTTCCTTGCAAAGCCAGAAAAATATGCTCCGCTTGGAGCCAAGATTCCTAAGGGTGTGTTGTTGTTTGGCCCTCCAGGAACAGGTAAGACGCTTTTGGCACGCGCAGTTGCAGGCGAAGCCGGAGTTCCTTTCTATTCAATTTCTGGTTCTGACTTTGTGGAAATGTTTGTTGGTGTTGGTGCGGCGCGTGTGCGCGATTTGTTTAATCAAGCAAAAGCTAATGCTCCAGCAATCGTGTTCATTGACGAGATAGATGCCGTTGGTCGCCAGCGTGGAGCGGGAATGGGTGGTGGCCACGACGAACGTGAGCAAACACTTAATCAGTTGCTTGTTGAAATGGATGGCTTTGAAGAAAATTCAAAAGTTATTTTGATTGCAGCAACGAATCGACCAGATGTGTTAGATCCTGCGTTACTACGTCCAGGACGATTTGATCGTCAAATCGCGGTTGATCGACCAGACCTCAAGGGTCGTGAAGCGATTCTGCAGGTACATGCTAAAGGCAAGCCACTGAGCGATGAGGTTAAACTAGTTGATTACGCACGCCGCACACCTGGCTTTACCGGTGCCGATCTTTCGAATGTTCTGAATGAAGCAGCGCTTTTATCTGCTCGCGAAAATAAAGCGGTTATTGGAAATCTGGAGCTCGATGAGGCAATTGATCGTGTTATGGCAGGACCGCAACGTAAGTCTCGCTTGATGAGTGATGATGAAAGACGAGTAACTGCTTATCACGAAGCTGGCCATGCATTAGTTGCACATGCATTGCCACATACAGATCCTGTTCACAAGGTCACAATCATGCCTCGTGGTCGTGCGCTCGGTTACACCATGGTTTTGCCAGATGAAGATAAGTACTCAACAACTCGCAACCAATTACTAGATCAGTTGGCTTACTCATTGGGTGGGCGCGCGGCCGAAGAGTTGATCTTCCATGATCCATCAACAGGTGCATCCAATGACATTGAAAAAGCGACAGAGCTTGCGCGCGCAATGGTTACTCAATACGGCATGACTGAAGCTATTGGTGCGATCAAACTAGGTGGCGGAAGTTCCGAACCATTTATGGGCCGTGATTACGGGCATCAACGTGATTACAGCGAAAACATCGCAGGTGTTGTTGATCGCGAAATTCGCCAGTTAATTGAGAATGCACATCAAGAAGCATTTGATATTTTGGTTGCCAACCGAAAGATTCTGGATGAGATGGTTATCGAACTTCTTGAAAAGGAAACTCTCAACAAGGATGAAATCGCAGCTATCTTCAAGAAGGTTAAGTTAGTTACTAAGCGCCCTGCTTGGACTGGTTCTGCAACTCGCATTCCTTCTGAGCAACCACCTGTGGATGTGCCAGAACGAATTGTTGTGGAAACACCAAAAGAAACTAAGAAGCCAACTCGACGTAAGAAGGCTGCCAGTGACGGTCAATAAAGTAACCGTTACCGATGGGCGCGCATCTGGTCCTTATGATCAGGAACGTGCTGAAAAGGCTGTTCGTGAACTGCTTTTGGCGCTGGGCGAAGATCCAGATCGCGAGGGGCTAAAGGAAACTCCTGCCCGAGTTGCACGCGCAATGAAGGAAAATTTCGAAGGACTATGGCAATCACCGGAAGATGTATTAACAACAACCTTTGATATCGGACATGAAGAATTAGTAATTGTTCGAGACATTGAAGTCTTTTCACATTGTGAACATCATTTGACTCCATTCCATGGGGTTGCCCACATCGGCTATATCCCACGTGGAAAAATCACTGGGCTTTCAAAGCTTGCTCGTTTAGTTGATATGTATGCAAAGCGTCCACAGGTGCAAGAGCGTTTAACAACTCAGATCGCAGATGCAATGGTTAGCATTTTGGATCCACTTGGTGTGATCGTGATTATTGATTGCGAACATCTATGTATGTCGATGCGTGGAGTAAAGAAATCTCATGCTCGGACTACTACATCAGCTGTGCGTGGTGCATTAACAAACCCTGCAACACGGGCAGAAGCAATTTCACTAATCACTAAGGCGTAACTCTCATGTTGATCATGGGCATCTTGAATGTAACCCCTGATTCTTTTGCTGATGGTGGAAAACATAATGAGTTTGATGCAGCCCTTGCTCGGGGGCTAGAAATGATTCAAGAGGGTGTTGATATCATCGATATCGGTGGTGAATCAACTAGACCTGGCGCAGATCGGGTAAGTGAAGCAGAAGAGATTGCGCGCACGATTCCAGTGATTACTGAACTTGCCAAACATGGAGTTAAAATCAGTATTGACACAATGCGTGCGAGCACAGCAGAAGCTGCAATCAGCGCTGGTGCCTCAATTATCAATGATGTTAGTGGGGGATTAGCTGATCCATTGATGTTGCAAACCGCTGCGCGCTTGCAGGTGCCATACATCGCAATGCACTGGCGTGGACAGTCAAAAGATATGAATTCAAAGGCTATCTATACAGATGTCGTAATGGATGTGATTTCAGAGCTACAGGAGCGCATAACCGCCGCTTTAGATGCCGGTATCGACCCCAACAATCTAATCATCGATCCAGGTCTGGGCTTTGCAAAAGAAGCCGACCACAACTGGGCGATTATTGATGCGGTAGATGATTTTGTCGCATTGGGATATCCAGTTTTAATTGGTGCATCCCGTAAACGTTTTCTAGGGGGAGATTCTCCTGATCAACGCGAACAAGCAACTATTGATTTAACGAAGCGACTTGCATCGACAGGTGTGTGGGCGGTTAGAGTTCACAGCGTGAAGCCACATAAGGAGGTGCTGTCGAAATGAAAGATCAGATTGTTTTGACTGGAATTCATGGCTTTGGCTATCACGGACTCTTTGAACATGAGAGATCGGATGGTCAGGATTTCTATGTGGACTTAACCTTAACTGTTGATCTAACGGCCGCTGCAATTTCTGATTCAATCGATGACACTGTGAATTATGCAGAGATCACGGACTTGGTAGTCGAAGAGATTACAAGTAACCCTGTAAATTTGATTGAGAAATTAGCAGCACGAATAGCCGAGCGAGTTCTTAATCAACACATCAAGGTAGTTTCTATTGTGGTAACAGTGCATAAGCCGCAGGCACCAGTTGCGGCGCAATTAAAAGATATCGCAGTTGTAGTAACTAGAACCAGATGAAAGCTGTAATTGCATTAGGTGCCAATATCGGCAACCCACACGAAAACCTTAACTTAGCAGTTGCGCTTTTGCGTGAGGCAACTGATGTGCAAGCGGTGTCTAGTTATTACACAACCACACCAGTAGGTGGACCAGAGCAACCTGATTACATAAATGCGGTCTGCATAATTGAGAGTGAATTACCCGCAATGGATTTGTTGTCTTTATTGCACGGCATCGAAAAAAGCCTTGGTCGGGAAAGAGTTCAACATTGGGGTCCTAGAACAATTGATTTAGATCTCATTCAATATGGGGGATTATTGAGTAAGGCAGAAGAATTGATGTTGCCTCATCCACGTGCACACGAGCGACGCTTTGTTTTGCAGCCGTGGTTTGAAATTGAGCCTGATGCAATCCTGCTCACTCATGGGTCAGTACAAGAACTTTTGGAGCAATTGCCTGCATAGAGGTAAACTATGCAATATCTCGCCCGGTACCCCGAAAGGACTGGAGCCACTGAAATGACTGTATTAGTGCCAACTATGGGTGCCTTGCATAAAGGCCACCAAGCGTTGATCAAACGTGCTCGCACATTAGATAAAGATGTAATTGTCAGCATTTTTGTTAACCCATTGCAGTTTGAGAACAAAGAAGATTTAGAAAAATATCCACGATCACCAGAGCGTGACATCGAAATTGCAACGATTGCTGGCGCAAATGAAGTGTGGTTTCCTGAGTACGAAGATTTATTTCCGGAAGGCTTCAAAACGTTAAGTGCTGGTGCATTAGGAAATTTGTACGAAGGAGCATCTCGGCCTGGGCACTTTGATGGGGTTGTAACAGTCATAGATCGCTTGTTTGCAATTGCAAAGCCTGACAAAGCGATATTTGGCGAAAAAGATTTTCAGCAGTTAGCAATTGTTAAGGCGATGAAAAGTAAAGTTGAGATCATTGGGGTACCAACAGTCCGTGAATTTGATGGTTTAGCGATGTCTTCTCGGAATGCTCGCCTGAGTGAATCAGGGCGAAACATCGCTTTAGTTATTCACCGAGCGTTGGCAGCAGCAAAGCTTGCCCCAACGGTAGAAATTGGGCAGGAGATACTAAATACAAGCCTTTCTACCGAACCTGGCTTTGATAAAGATTACGCAACAATCATTGATGAGAAAGACTTTTCATTAGCAGATGAAAATACAGTAAACCGTCGGGCGATTATTGCTGGATGGGTTGAGGGAGTTCGATTGATAGACAACATGCCAATGGTGGGGAGATAACAATGTTATTAGCAGTTGATGTTGGAAATACAAATACTGTTCTTGGCATCTTTGATGACAAGGAAATGGTTCATTCCTGGAGAGTTAAAACAGATCCTCGCAGTACTGCTGATGAGTTGTGGCTGCAATACCGCGCTTTGATTGAGGATTATAAAGTCTCAGGTTTAGCTGTTTGTTCAACTGTGCCCGCTACCTTGCGTGAACTTCGGACTATGATTGCCGATTATTTCTCAGATGTGCGAGTGACAATTATTGAGCCTGGTATAAAAACAGGCGTTCCACTGTTAGTTGATAATCCAAAAGAAATTGGCGCAGATCGGATTGTGAATACTTTGGCTGCCCACACCCTCTTTGGTGGTCCAGCAATAGTTGTGGATTTTGGAACCTCAACAAATCTAGATGTTGTTTCACCAAAGGGAGAGTTTCTAGGGGGAGCATTGGCACCTGGCATTGAAATCTCAGTTGATGCGTTAGCTGCTCGCGCTGCCCAACTTCGCAAAGTTGAATTAATCAGACCAAAAAATGTCATTGGGAAGAACACCGTCGAGGCGTTGCAATCAGGAACTATTTATGGATTTGCTGGCCAAGTTGATGGATTAGTAGATCGAATTACAGCAGAGCTAATGGATTCCTATTCTCAAAAGCCAACAGTTATCGCAACGGGCGGATTAGCCCCATTAATTATTGGGGTTTCAGAAACTATCGACCACCATGAGCCTGATTTAACCCTGATTGGCCTTCGCCTAATTCACGAGCGAAATGCCTAACTCGGTAGACTTCCCAGCCTATGAGCACAGATAACCAACCTATTGAAGAGGATCTGCCTGAGCAGCTCCGTATTCGACGCGAAAAGCGTGCCTCATTACTTGAGCGCAATATTGAGCCATATCCAGTCTCTGTACCTCGAACCAAATCTCTCATCGAAATTCGAGAGAAGTATGTTGGTCTTGAAATTGATGTCGCCACAGGAGATATCGAGTCTTTAACTGGTCGTATTATTTTTAAGCGCGACACTGGCAAACTATGTTTTGCCACTCTGCGCGAAGGTGATGGAACAGAACTTCAAGCAATGTTGTCTTTGGATAAAGTTGGTCAAGAAGTCCTTGATGCCTGGAAGTCTGATATTGATCTAGGTGACATAGTTTCTGTTACCGGTGAAATCATTACATCAAAGCGCGGTGAGCTTTCTATTCTTGCTAATTCATGGACACTTGCTTCCAAGTCATTGCGTCCACTACCAAATGATCACAAGCCAATGTCTGAAGAAACTCGTGTTCGGATGCGTTACGTGGATTTAATTGTTCGCCCTGAAGCGCGCAGTAATGCACGTTTGCGGCCAGCAGTCATGAAGTCATTACGAGATACATTTGATAAAGCAAACTTTGTTGAAGTTGAAACTCCAATGCTTCAAGTTATGCATGGCGGGGCAGCTGCTCGTCCATTCAAATCTTTCTCAAATGCTTACGACATGGATCTATATCTTCGCATTGCTCCGGAACTTTTCTTAAAGCGTTGCGTTGTTGGTGGTATCGAGCGTGTGTTTGAGATCAATCGCAACTTCCGTAATGAAGGTGCTGACTCGTCTCACTCTCCTGAATTTGCAATGATTGAGAGCTACATGGCATACGGCGATTGGATGTCAATCGCTGACCTGACACGCACTCTTGTTCAGAACGCTGCTATGGCAGTTTCCGGCTCACATGTTGTTACACACCATGATGGTCGCCAGGCTGACTTAGGCGGCCAATGGAAGCAGATCTCCTTATATGACGCTATTTCTAAAGGGGTGGGCGAGAGCGTTACGGCCCTAACACCCTTTGCTGAGTTGAAGAAAATTGCAGAAAAGCTTGGCATGAAGATTGACCCAAAGTGGATTACTGGCAAGTTGGCTGAAGAAATTTTCGAGCATGTTGCACGACATGAGTTAGTTGAACCAACATTTGTTATGGGATTTCCAGTCGATACTTCACCACTTGTTCGTGCACATCGCGAATTACCTGGGGTTGTCGAGAAGTGGGATCTATATGTAGATGGTTTTGAACTTGCAACTGGATACTCTGAATTAATTGACCCGGTAGTTCAGCGCGATCGTTTAGTCGAACAAGCAACTCTTGGCGCAAAAGGCGACCTTGAAGCGATGCAAGTAGATGAAGATTTCTTACGTGCCATGGAATTTGCGATGCCACCAACTGGTGGAATGGGAATGGGTGTAGATCGTTTACTCATGGCACTTACTGGCCTTGGTATTCGCGAAACTATTTTGTTCCCACTTGTTAAGCCTGAAGTTGATTAGTCAATGCAGATTCGCTTAGCGCGCACCAGTGATATTAAAGGCATCCGTCAATTGATTGACTCATATGCCCCACAAGGTCGCCTACTTACAAAAGAAACCGTAACTTTGTATGAGAGCGTTCAAGAATTTACAGTTGCCGTCGAAGGTGATGAAGTTGTTGGTTGCGGTGCACTGCACATTTTGTGGGAAGACCTTGCAGAAGTGCGCACCGTTGCAGTTTCAGACAAATATCGAGGTAAAGGCGTTGGCCACCAGATACTTGAATCAATTATTGATCGGGCAAAAGATATTGGGGTAGAGCGAATATTCTGCTTGACCTTTGAAACCGAATTCTTTGGACGACATGGTTTCGAAGTAATCGAGGGAACCCCAGTGGCTCCAGAAATCTATGCAGAACTACTGCGTTCTTATGATGCTGGTGTGGCTGAGTTCCTGGACCTTGAATCGGTGAAGCCCAATACCCTGGGAAATACCCGAATGCTTAAGAAGCTATAGCCGCCCAGATTTAGTCCATTTTCGGGCATAACCCCGCCACATTTGGGGTTGTAAAGGGCAGGGCCAATCCACCTCGCGAGCGTAGCCCCTCAGGTATTAGGCTTAACCGAAGATCGATCCGAAGGAGTACCGCCCATGTTTGAGCGCTTTACCGACCGAGCCCGCCGAGTTGTTGTGCTGGCCCAAGAAGAAGCACGCATGCTCAATCACAACTACATCGGCACCGAGCACATCCTTTTGGGATTGATCCACGAAGGTGAAGGCGTAGCAGCTAAGGCCTTGGAATCCCTCGGCATCTCACTTGAAGGCGTTCGCGCACAAGTTGAAGAGATCATCGGTCAAGGCCAGCAAGCACCAAGTGGTCACATTCCATTCACTCCGCGCGCGAAAAAAGTTCTAGAACTTTCACTTCGCGAAGCGTTGCAGTTAGGTCACAACTACATCGGAACTGAACACATTCTTCTTGGTTTGATTCGTGAAGGTGAGGGTGTGGCTGCGCAAGTACTCGTAAAGCTTGGCGCAGATCTCAATCGTGTTCGCCAACAAGTTATTCAACTTCTTTCTGGTTACCAAGGAAAAGAGGCTGTTCAAACTGGTGGACCAGCAGAGGGAACACCTTCTACATCATTAGTTCTTGATCAATTTGGTCGCAACCTCACACAAGCAGCTCGTGAAGGAAAACTAGATCCAGTCATCGGTCGCGAAAATGAAATTGAACGTGTGATGCAAGTTCTTTCACGCCGCACAAAGAACAACCCAGTTCTCATCGGAGAGCCAGGTGTTGGTAAGACAGCAGTTGTTGAAGGTCTTGCACAAGCGATTTTCAAAAATGATGTTCCAGAAACTTTGAAAGATAAGCAGCTGTACTCACTTGACTTGGGTGCACTTGTTGCTGGAAGTCGTTACCGTGGTGATTTCGAAGAACGTTTGAAGAAGGTTCTTAAAGAGATCAAGACACGTGGTGACATTATTCTTTTCATCGATGAAATTCACACACTTGTTGGTGCCGGTGCTGCAGAAGGTGCAATTGATGCTGCAAGCATCTTGAAGCCTATGCTTGCCCGCGGTGAGCTTCAAACTATTGGTGCCACAACTCTTGATGAGTATCGCAAGCATGTTGAAAAGGATGCAGCTCTTGAGCGCCGCTTTCAGCCAATCCAAGTAAAAGAGCCTTCTGTTGCACACACAATTGAGATCTTGAAGGGTCTTCGCGATCGCTACGAAACACACCACCGAGTTTCAATTACTGATGGTGCGCTCGCAGCAGCGGCAAACCTTGCAGATCGCTATGTTTCAGATCGTTTCTTGCCAGATAAGGCAATTGACCTGATTGATGAAGCAGGATCACGTCTTCGCATCAAGCGCATGACAGCTCCTGCCGAACTTCGTGAATTTGATGAAAAAATCGCCAATGCTCGCAAGGAAAAAGAGTCAGCAATTGATGGTCAAGACTTTGAATTAGCTGCAACTCTTCGCGATAATGAAAAGACATTGATTACTGAAAAGCAGGAAGCTGAAAAGAACTGGAAAGCAACGGATCTAGATAAGGTCACCGAAGTTGATGAAGAACTCATCGCTCAGGTTCTATCGGCATCAACTGGAATTCCAGTCTTCAAGCTAACTGAAGAAGAAACTGCACGTCTGCTTCGCATGGAAGATGAATTACACAATCGTGTTATTGGACAAGATCAAGCGATTAAGGCGTTGTCACAAGCAATTCGTCGTACTCGTGCAGGATTGAAAGATCCACGTCGCCCTGGTGGCTCATTTATCTTCGCTGGTCCTTCAGGTGTTGGTAAGACTGAACTATCTCGCACACTTGCTTCATTCTTGTTTGGTGATGCAGATGCGTTGATTCAACTTGATATGTCTGAATACTCAGAGCGTCACACAGCTTCTCGTTTGTTCGGTTCGCCTCCAGGATATGTTGGATATGACGAGGGTGGACAACTCACTGAAAAGGTTCGCCGTCGCCCATTCTCAGTTGTTCTCTTCGATGAAATCGAAAAGGCACACCCAGATATCTTCAACTCACTTCTTCAAGTGCTCGAAGAAGGTCATCTAACAGATGCACAGGGCCGAAAGGTAGATTTCAAAAACACTGTCATCATCATGACCACAAACCTTGGAACTCGCGACATCTCTAAGTCACTTGGGCTTGGGTTTGCTAACAGCGGTGACGATATGACCAATTACGAGCGTATGAAGGGCAAGGTTAGTGATGAACTCAAATCTCACTTCCGCCCTGAATTCCTCAACCGTATTGATGACATCATCGTCTTCCACCAGTTGACTAAGCCACAGATCATTCAGATCGTTGATCTGATGCTGAAAAATCTTGATGATCGTTTGCAGAATAAGGACATGGGCATCGAGCTCACTCCTGCTGCGAAGGATCTTCTTGCAGAGCGTGGCTACGATCCACTCCTTGGTGCACGTCCATTGCGTCGTGTAATCCAACGTGAGATCGAAGATGGATTGTCAGAGCGAATCCTGTTTGGTGAGTTGAAGGCAGGCGAGATCATCGTTGTTGATGTTGAAGGAGAAGGGGCAGAAGCAAAATTCACATTTGCGGGAGCTCCAAAGGTTGCAACACCTGATACTCCTGAAGATCTTGCTGAAGCACCAACTGCTTAATTAACTACCTAGTTTTTTAAGTGCATCTCCGCTAACGCGATATACGGTCCATTCATCCATGGGCACTGCGCCTAAGGATTTGTAGAAATCGATACTTGGCTGGTTCCAATCAAGAACCCACCACTGCAATCTCTCATAGTCACGTTCAACGCAAATCTTTCCTAATTCCTTTAGGAAAGCTAAGCCATAACCTTTGCCGCGGTAAGCGGGATCAACGTAGAGATCCTCTAGATAGATACCAGGTTTGCCAACCCATGTTGAGTAATTGAGAAACCAGATAGAGATTCCAACTACAAGGCCATTGTCTTCTGCAACATGACAGTAGGCGACAGGGCTTTCTCCAAAGATTGTCTCTTCGATTTGTTCGATTGTTGCTTTGGCTTCCGAAGGTGCTTTCTCATACTCAGCAAGATCCTTTATGAGCTGCTGTATGCGGGGTGCGTCTTCCTTAGTTGCGTAACGAATCATTGAGGAAGTCTATAGCGATGGCGGGGAAGTGCCTGAATTAGTTGGTCTTCGAGCAATGTTTTCAATGCTTTTTCGACCTGTGATTCATCCGGCCATAGCTTCTTGATTGAGGTTTCAGTCAGAGATTGATTCTCGCGTAGTGCTTGAACAATTGTGCCTCGGCACTTGCGATCTGTTCCATGCCAATCTTGAGATTTGCGAACAAGTTCTGTTTTTGGATATCCGTTTTTGCGCCATTGACATTGACTAATGATTGGGCAGAGCTCGCAAGCAGGATTTTTTGATGTGCAAACTAATGCGCCTAGCTCCATAGTTGCCGCAGCCCACACATGCGCATTCTTAACAGGTAATATTTCTAAACGACGAGTCTTTTCTCTGGCAGTAGGCGCTGGCTTTGGATGCTCTTCACCATCGATTGCACGAATTAACAATCTGCGTATGTTCACATCCATCACAAGTGATCGTTGTTCAAAAGCAAAAGCTGCGATTGCCGCAGCGGTGTATTCACCGATGCCAGGTAGAAGTTGGAGAGTTTCTTGATCTTCTGGCACTTTGTTGTTGAAATCTTCAGCGATTATTTGTGCTGCAGCATGTAGTCGCAGTGCACGCCGTGGATAACCAAGTCGCCCCCATGCAGTTATAACTTCTGCAGGGGTTGCCTTTGCTAAATCCTGAGGAGTCGGCCAGCGTTTCATCCATTCACTCCACTTAGGAAGCACACGGTTAACCGGTGTTTGTTGCAACATATATTCACTGACCATGACACCCCAAGGCGAAGTATCACGCCATGGTAAATCCCGCTTGTTCTTTTTAAACCAAGAGAGTATTGGTTTTTCTAACGAACTCATTCCCCGGTGATTTTTACCCGTTTTAGAGCGGCATCTAGTCGTGAAACTTCAACGATCTCCATGCCTTCAATCTTTGTATCTGATCCAGTGGGGACTAGTGCGCGCTTAAAACCAAGACGGTATGCCTCTTGTAGTCTGCGATTGACGCCACTGACCTTACGAATTTCTCCAGCTAGGCCAACTTCACCGATCGCTACCAAATCTGAAGGCAGGGCAAGACCTTTTGCAGCAGAGGCAACGGCTAAAGCAAGAGCTAAATCAGCAGCTGGTTCAGTCATTTTCATGCCACCAACGGTTGCTGCATAAACATCCCGGCCACCAACGCGAACATTTGCGCGCAGCTCTAAGACTGCAAGTGTCATTGATGTGCGAGCAGAATCTAGACCTGAAACAACCCGACGTGCATTTCCGTAATCATTTTCTCGGCCGGCAGAGACAAGTGCTTGAATTTCAGCCAGTAAGGGACGGCGACCTTCAAGAGTGACAGTTACACATGTGCCGGGAACAGGTTCTGCATGACGAGAAGTAAATAATCCTGTTGGATCCAATACGGATTCAATTCCCGTGTCACTTAAATCAAAGCAGCCAACCTCATCTGATGCACCAAAACGATTTTTGATTGCACGAATCAAACGAAGTCGAGAATGTCGTTCGCCTTCAAACTGTAAAACAACATCAACGATGTGTTCTAGCAGTCGTGGACCTGCAATTGATCCATCCTTTGTTACATGTCCAACAAGAAGTAGCGTGATATCGCGATCTTTGCAGATTCGAATCAGTGCGCCAGCAACCTCGCGAACTTGTGTAACGCCACCAGGTGCACCATCTGCTGCAGAGCTGCCGATAGTTTGTACTGAGTCGATGATTAGAAGTTGTGGCTTAACAGAATCGATGTGTGCAATAACAGCACCAAGATCTGTTTCAGAAGCCAGGAATAGTTGAGGATCAATTGCGTTGATGCGTTCTGCGCGAAGTCGAACTTGTGAGGCTGATTCTTCACCACTTATATAGAGTGCAGATATTCCTTTAGAAGCAGATTGCGCGGCAACGGAAAGTAGAAGTGTTGACTTACCAACTCCTGGTTCACCAGCTAATAAAATTGCTGCACCTGGCACTAATCCACCACCGAGTACACGATCAAGTTCAGATACACCCGTTGGTCGCGCGTGAGCTGCGGAGAGATCTACATCGCCAATTGGTGTTGCTTTTGCCGTTACGTTGCCTGCAACCAATGACAATTTCTTAGGTGCGGCAATCTCTTCAACAACGCCCCATGCCTGGCATTCACCGCAGCGACCTACCCATTTTTGGGATGTCCAACCGCACTCGGTGCAGCGGAATGGATCTTTTTCAACCTTGGCCATGAGGTAACCCTATGACAAGGGACTGACTATTTCTTCTGGGCAGCCAAGGTTGCTGGATGCTGGATGATAAACAGCGGAAGGTTTCGGGCTGCTGACTCACGGATGTGTTCCATCCGGACATCGCATAGGCGCGCCAGTTCGTTATAGGCGTCCTTACCCATCAGAAGTTCAAGTTCATACTTATTGGAGACATATACCGGCTCTGTTCCAACGTGAGCATCACTATTACTAGTGCAGTACCAGTCAAAATCTTCTCCACCATCGCCCCATGCAAGGCGCTCATACTCACCGATTACTGTTACAGAGTATTCGCGCTCGCCGTATTCGCGAGTTTCAAAACTACGACGTAAGGGCAACTGCCAGCACACGTCAGGTTTTGTATCTGCAAAGTGTTTTCCATCGCGTTGTGCAACATGGTGCAGAACGCAACCAAATGATCCAGTGAAACCTTCTGCTTCATAACCTTTACGGTTCAAGAAGATGCAACCATCATCTACACGACGTGTTTTGCGTTCCCCATCTTCATCTTTTTCAGAAATGCGTAATTCTCCGCCAGGCTTTTTTGGTCGGGCTTCGTTATAGAACTGCCACATTTCAGGAGTGAGATAGGCAGCAGCTTTAACCGTGCGCTCTTCATCAGCCTTGTCTGTATACATCGCACCTTCTGTGCAACAACCAGAAAATGGCTGGCTTTTAAATACACCTTGGCAACCATCGCCATAGATACATGTCCAATATGAGGTCAACCAGGTTAGGTCGCACTTGAATATAGTTTCAGCATCATTCGGGTCAAAGAATTCAACCCAATCACGCGCAAATCCTGGCTTAACTTCTGACATAGTCGCAGAGCCTACAGGCATAACAGGTAGGCTTGTTACATGAATCAGGATTCAAAGGTTGCAGTAATTGGCGCTGGCATTATGGGCGAAGCCTTGATTTCTGCTTTGATTTCATCTGGTGTTAAACCAGAGTTGATTACGATTTCAGAAAAGCGAGCCGATAGAAGCGCCGAACTCGTGGCACGATATTCAATTAAGGAAGCACCGTTAGCAAACAATGTTGCAGCCGCCGATGCACTCTTATTGGTGGTTAAGCCTCAGGATATGGCTGCGGTGCTTGAAGAAATCAAAGAATCAATCAACCCAACAGCGGTTGTAATCAGCTTTGCTGCGGGCAAGACAATTTCATTTATATCTAGCAGCCTTGGCACAGATAACCCAGTAGTCCGCGTAATGCCAAATACACCGACATTGGTAGGTGCGGGTATGGCTGCAGCTTCGTTTGGTACAGGAGTAACCCAGACTCAAAAGAACTTTGTGCTGGGTTTGCTAGGTGCAACGGGCAAGGTAATTGAAGTTGCAGAGGATCTACAAAATGCGGTCACCGCAACTAGCGGATCTGGACCGGCATATTTCTTCGCATTTGTTGAAGCCATGGTTGCAGGAGCCAAAGACCTCGGCCTGAGCGAGAAGGATGCAACGGTTCTGACGATTCAGACAATTGTCGGAGCGGCAAAGTTATTAGAAGAATCAGGCAAAAGCGCAACGACTTTGCGCGAAAATGTGACAAGCCCAAACGGCACAACTGCTGCAGCGCTCGCATCTTTTGGATCAAGTGAGATGAACTCTATGGTTGCCAAAGCAATGAAGGCGGCCAGCGATCGTTCGCAGGAATTAGCGTGAAACGCTTTCTCACCTTCTTTCTTCTAGTTTCATTGTTAATAACCCCTGCTGCACACTCAGCACCCAAAAAAATCACTGTCAAACCAATGCAATTGCTGACAACCATTGGCACACCCGATGAAGTAAGTGGCGCAGTTGTGAGCGGTAGATCAATAATAGTTTTTGGGACTAAGGCATCAAAGGCTTATGCCCGTGCAATAGATGTGGCAGGTAAAGAGTTGTGGAACTTATCCCTTGATCAATCTGCAGCATCAATTGCAACCGCTGCCGCAGTTGATTCAGCTGGTGATATTTGGATTGCAGGTGCCACCCCACTTGCTCTAGGGCTGGTTACACCTACGCCAACTGCAACACCCATAAATCCAGATAGTGCTGTAATCCCACCATCTACAAATGTTGGCAACCTACAAGCAGTCACAATATGGAAAATTAGCCCAACAGGTACTGTGTTATTTACAAACACGTTACCAACTAGTTTTGTGCTTTTCCCAACTGCGGTATCACTTGATAAGAATGGAGCATCGGTTGTAGGAATCGTTGCTAATGGCAAAGGAAATGCAGGCTTTCTTGCCAATATAGATTCAGCCGGTGCATTTTCTAAATTACTTCAAATTGGTGCATCATCTACGACAGCTGATGCAGTTGTCAGACACCCTGATGGCACAATCACCGTTGCTGGATCTAGCTCTGAAACACTTGTCGGCAAGAAAGTTGCAGGAGTTACAGATGGGATTTTGGTAAAGGTTTCTAAAACACTAAAGATTACTTCTGTTGTGCGTAGTTCTGTCGCAAAAGGTAAGAGAATATGGAATAGCGCATCAACTTCATTACTGCTTGCTGGCGAAGTGGTAGCAGCAGGGAAAACAGAATCAGCGGTTACAAAATTCTCTTCATCATATGTCCCGAGTTGGACCTATCGATTTGCCTCAACAGGCCCAACGCTTTCAGCCTCTTCCACTCAAGCATTTTTCATGTCAACAGGTGCAATCACACAATTGAATTGGAATCCAAAAACGCCAACACCGCTGTTGCTCACCTTTGATTCCAAGGGCATCATCACCGCAGCCGATAGTGGCCCCGTGGGACAGAAAGAAGTGCTCGGACTGATCATTTCTAAGGAGATCGGGGTTTTAGCCCTGACTTTAGGCGCAGAATCGGTTTCGATTTTTACCCTACTTCCGCGGTAACCTAAACCCCCGCACACTCAGTGCGCACTTTAGAAATGAGAGCGTGACATATGGGTTCCGTAATTAAAAAGCGACGCAAGCGCATGGCGAAGAAGAAGCATAAGAAACTTCTCAAGAAGACTCGCATTCAGCGCCGTAACGCTAAGTAATAATTACGGCTTTAAAAGTGCAAGCTTGCCATTAACAGTGGCAAGAAGATGTTTAACTTTGTTGACGGTCACCCAAGCGCTCTGAGTTGGTTCAGAGCCTTGGGTACTGCTTACTAAACGTATTGCAGATTGTCCTAAATCTTTTTTGCTCGTATCTAGAGCGCACAGTCTTTCCTGGCAGTTAAAGATGATTGTTCTTCCATCTGTTGCTAAATACTCTCCCGGTGTCCCGAAGTTCTCCGTGGTTAATCTGGAAATTTTCGTCGGATCACTCAATAGCGCCCAACGAACCTGATTCGGTTTTGGTGCGGTTGCCGTTGATGCAGCTAACCAGGTAGCCATGACATCACCATTTACTTTTGCAAGTGCCACATCAAAACCAAATATAGATGCATCATCTGTCGAGATGTCTAAGGTTTGATATACCCAATCTCGCGGCTCAATGCCGGTACGTGTCGCAATTCGAATAGCACCCGAAGTAATTTCCTTCTTCTGATTCATTGAGACAACTGAATCGTATGCAACATATGTTTTAGAGCCGTCAAAGATTGCCTGTAAGTGGAATCCAACGTCACCTGTTGTGCGACCATCAGTTTTGCGATCACCATCTACTAACTCATACTTCCATGTGGAAGTTTTAGTTCTAACAGCGCCAAGCAAAACTCCTTGAGTTTCATCACGATAATAGACCTGCACAGAACTGGCGGTAGCAACACAAGCGTTTGCAACACTGACATCACTAGAAGTTCGCACGCGAACCACTTCGGTGTATTCGTTGACCGCAGGACCGTTGCCATCAATTACTTCAACGGCAAAACTCTTCCCGTTAAACACCGCATACCTAAGATCTTTTTCGGTCAAATCGCTATAAAAGATATGAAGAGTCTGTTTTAGTCCACTGCCATTTACGCACATCGAGATAGAGCCAGAAATGGTGTCAGTTGTACGGCCGCCACTTCCTCCTGCCCCGTCGACTGTTACTTTTTTCCATTTCTTGCCATCATAAGTTGCAAGCTTTAAGTCACCACTTTTTGTGTCGGTATATGCAATTGCTGGTTGACCATTAAAGGATGCACTTGCAACGCTTTTTCCATCAGCTGAACTATCAAGGACCGTGCTCTTCCATCCAGTTTGTGGCGTAATTGCTTTAGTTATCTCTGGATCTGATGTACCTAATGCATTCTTGGCAACAACTGAAAATGTGTAAGAAGTTCCATTCTTTAAGCCAGTCATAAGCACGGGACTAGTGAGTGATTTCTTCTCAACTCCGGTCTTGATGTTTTTAACAATATATTCACTGATCTGGGCGGTTCGCAGATTAACCGGAGGATCAAAGGAGATAAGGGCTGAAGAATCACCAGTAAATGCCTGCACATTTCGGGGTGCTTGTGGAAGCTCGGTTGCAACGCCTGCTGGAGGCTTATTGCGCATATCTTCCATCATTGCCAAAAGAAGAGGACCAGGTTGACGAAATACTTCTCCTGGATCAAGGCTTGGAGTCATAACTGAATCAAGACCGGATTTTGAAAATGTGTTTTCATCTAAGTGCGAAGTTGATGATCCAGATTCATAGCGCGAAGGTGTGTACATTTTTGGCTTTACTCCACCATTAGCTTTGATGCCAAGTGGACCATTCCAGACCAATGAACTAGTTAGTGCTACGCCCAGTTCTTTTGATGGCGTTGGAAGATCGGAAAGGCGTCGTCCATCAGAAGTCTGAAGGTATGCATCAAATGGTGTTGGTTGATCCAAACTGCCTAATGCGTAATATGGATCGTAGGCGTCATTGGAAAGAAAACCGAGACCATGTCCTAATTCATGAATGAAAACAGATTCAAGATCATATTCAGAGGACGATGGCGTTCCATCACCACGAGTATTCCAGATTGCACCAGAGTTAACCTGGATAATGATTTCAGGATTAGCTTTATCTAAATCTCGTCCAGCCAACGCATTTGCAGTAGCTGATGAATACCATAACGATGGATCGGGCGCTCCTGAAAATGCGGAAAAGAAACTTCCTGGCCGCGCACTTCCCAGAACGCCCCAGGAACTTGATCGACCCCATGAAGCATCTACTGTGATTGGAACAGCAGAACTAAAATTTGCCGACCAGACATTTACCGCAGCTTGGACTTCTTTTTTTGCCCAATCAGGAAAGTTGTTGTACTTAACTATAAATTTAGATTTAGCTTCAAGATTTTTCTGCGCTGGTCGAGGGTTCGAACTAGTTACAGGATCAGTACCTGCATAAACATGACCCCAGGTTGTCGCAGGGATTTGTTTGAATGTCAGAGCAGGGGCAGAAGGAGCACTCAGAATTGAGGCAACAAGAGCAACCGCTACGGCAATTACCCTTAATCTCTTTATGCGCACCATGAGCCGAACGCTATCAGGGCATTGAGTGTGGTTTAAGGTCAGGGGTGAGAATTATCAATTCTCTAAGTCAATTGTCAGGTCAGAAGGGGTGGTTACATGACACTCATAACAATTTATGGGCGAACTGGTTGCCATCTCTGTGAGTCAGCACTAGCCGTATTGCAATCCATGCAGGAAGAACTCGACTTTGAAATCCAAGAGATTTTGATTGATGGAAGCGAAGAGTTAGAAAAGCTCTACGGTGAGAAAATTCCAGTTACACAAATAGATGGTGTTCACCATGATTTTTGGCGGGTAGATCCGGAACGATTTAGATCTTCCCTTGAAAAACATCGTCAGCATCAATAATTTTATATGAGTAGCCTTGTTCAGCTAAGAAGCGCTGACGGTTCTGCGCAAAATCTTGATCGATTGTGTCGCGAGAAATGACAGAATAAAACTTTGCACCGCGTCCATCAGACTTTGGGCGCAAAATTCTTCCTAAACGTTGTGCTTCTTCTTGACGACTTCCAAATGCGCCAGAAACCTGAATTGCAATTGTTGCATCTGGTAAGTCAATTGAAAAGTTAGCAACCTTAGAAACTACTAAACATTTAATCTCACCAGTTCTAAATTTGTTGAAAAGAATCTCACGTTCCTTAACAGGCGTTTCACCCTTGATCAACGGGGCACCCAAGACCTCAGATAACTCATCAAGTTGATCTATGTACTGTCCGATTACAAGTACTTGTTCATCGGCATACTTTTCTACCAACGCTTCAACTACATCTCGCTTTGTTCTAGTAGTTGCACAATTTCGATATCGATTTTCTGGTTCTGCTGTTGCATACGCTAAGCGCTCTGTTTCGGTTAGATTAACCCGAACTTCAATACATTCAGCTGGCGCGATATAACCTTGAGCTTCAATCTCTTTCCAAGGCACATCAAAACGCTTTGGACCGATGAGCGAGAAAACTTCACCTTCCATACCGTCTTCGCGTACCAACGTTGCCGTTAAACCTAGACGGCGGCGTGATTGGATATCTGCGGTAAAACGAAAGATCGGGGCGGGTAGCAGATGAACCTCATCATAAATAATCAAGCCCCAGTCGTATGAATCAAAGAGATCCAGGTGTGCATACACGCCATTTTTCTTCTTTGTCATGACTTGATAGGTAGCAATAGTTACCGGGCGAATCTCTTTTTTTGCCCCTGAATACTCGCCAATTTCATCCTCATTAAGAGTGGTGCGCTTGAGTAACTCTTCGCGCCACTGACGAGCTGCGATGGTATTTGTCACCAAGATTAATGTTGTTGCTTTCGCATGCGCCATAGCCGCTGCTCCAACAATTGTCTTACCAGCGCCACAAGGAAGAACTACAACGCCCGAACCACCATGCCAAAAACCTTCAGCTGCTAGTTCCTGATAGGGGCGAATCTTCCAATCCTTTTGTACTAAAGAAATTTCATGTGCTTGGCCGTCAACATAACCTGCAAAATCCTCTGCTGGCCAACCAAGACGCAACAGTGATTGCTTTATTTGACCGCGCTGACTTGGCAAAACAGTAATTGTTTCAGCATCTATTCGAGCACCAAGTAATGGAGCAATTTTCTTTGCTCTGATTACTTCTTCTAGGACAGCGGTATCTGTCGTAATAAGAATTAGTCCGTGCACAGGGTCCATCTCAAGACGCAAACGCCCATAGCGAGACATAGTTTCTGCAACATCAATAAGAATTGAATGGGGGACTGCGTAGCGAGAATATTTGATTAATGTGTCAATTACTTGTTCCGCATCATGTCCTGCTGCACGAGCATTCCATAAGCCAAGTGGAGTTAAGCGATAAGTGTGAATGTGCTCTGGCGAACGCTCTAGTTCGGCAAAAGGTGCAATAGCTCTTCGACATTCAACAGACATTGGATGGTCGATGTCGAGCAGAAGCGTTTTATCGCTCTGAACAATCAGTGGACCATCAGTCATTAAGTAAATCCTTTACTAGCGCATGTAACAACTTGCTGCGATCTTCAAGAGTACTGATGTCCACCCATTCATGCGCGGCGTGAGCGCCAGCTCCAACGGCGCCAAGCCCGTCTAGAACCTGAGCTCCGGCAGCAGCGGCAAAGTTGCCATCACTTGCTCCACCAACTGAGGCATGACCTAGTGGCGGCAATCCAATCTCTTTAGCAACTCTCTCTGCACGCTCATATAACGCCATTGTCGAGGTAATTTCTAGAGGGGGACGATTAAATCCACCAGTAACTTCATAACGAGTTGCAGGATTAACAGGTGCAAGATTCTTGATTGCATTATCAACTCGCTTTAGATCGTCCATTGAGAATGAACGAATATCAATATCTAGAACGGCTAAATCTGGGACGGTATTAGTTGTGTTTCCGGCATGTAACGTTGTTGGCACAACAGTCGTTCCATGCTCCTTATTTTCTAATGCGGTAATTGCCAGAACAGCATGTGCAATTTCGACAGTTGCGTTAATACCTTTTTCAGGTTCAAGTCCAGCATGTGATGCCTTGCCATGGATTTTTACTTGATACATGGCGGTGCCTTTGCGGCCTGTTTTAACTTTACCGTCGAGTGATGCCTCTAAAACTAGAACTGCTTTTGCTTTTGAAGAAATTTCCTTAATGAAATCTTTACTTGTTGCACTACCGGTTTCTTCATCAGTGGTTGCAATCAATGCCACACTTCCGGTAATTCCTTTCATGGCATACAACGCCTGAACAAACCCAGCTTTCATATCAAAAATTCCTGGGCCTCGAGCTGCTGTTCCCTCAACGCTCCACAAAGGATTAAAAGAACCCTTAGGCCACACGGTATCCAAGTGGGCAAGAAGAATCACATCGGGATTAGGTGTACCCCACCAAAAAACAGGACGTCCATTGACTTCGCGAATCTCTGCCGGTGTTCCCAAAACTCGAGTTGCTATGTCACTTGCTAAATGAACAACATCGCGGCAGGCATCTAGATCTTCAGTTGGTGATTCCAACTTAACTAAAGCTTCTAGGGCGGCCAGCATGGGGTAAGTCTATAGCGGTGCCACGCCTGTGATGCGTGGAATTCTGAAGGATTGGACCTCACCCGTTGCATGATCCCGCGCGATTAATGCCCCAGCGCTAATGCGTATCGGGTCAATAATGCGATGGGTTACTCCGCCATTGTTATCTGCATATCCAATGGAAAGGGTTTTCTCATCAATGATGAATTGATTGAGAATTTCCATCGTTTCATTTGCAGTTGTGCGAGGAAGTTGACCTAACGCTTCACTTGCTACCTGGCGTAATCTCGTTTGGCGAAATGTTGATTTTTCACCGGTGCGAAGAGTTCGAATTGCAGTCATCAGAGATTCTGTATCTGGAATTTCAACTTCACCAATTACTCGCGGAGGACGAGGCTTGGTCAATGCACGGTTTGTTTTAGGGCCTGTCAAAATCATGCCATTTGCAGATTCACCTGCAGGCAGATACCCGCATTCACGAAGCACCCGCATTGCATCGGTTGCATCCATGTCACAGATGACAACTTCAGGTGCAATGCGGCGAAGAGCCAAGATCTCAAGTTTCTTATCATTCATGATTTGAGAAATTAACGCCGTGTCCTCACACCTTATAAATGAAGATGTATTTCCAACACGCAACTTTCCGTGTTTCTTTGCAACATCTGCGATTAAGTACTCAAGTGGTTGTGGCATTGGTGTCTTAGATGTCTTGATTAAGAATGTTTTAATCTCATCACCAGTCTTACCATGATCTAGCGCACGACGAATTGTGCTTTCAGTAAATCTGTAAACGGTTGCGCCGCCACGGCTTTCAATCTCTGCCATCATTGCAAGT
>Ga0214162_1000018_pt1 | contig 36936 bp, 40 predicted proteins | sample LakMenepilimnion_3_FD_153000 | JGI IMG/M metagenome (GOLD analysis project Ga0214162, IMG submission 153000) | Freshwater microbial communities from Lake Mendota, WI - Practice 20APR2010 epilimnion v5 | ecosystem: Environmental > Aquatic > Freshwater > Lake > Epilimnion/Euphotic zone | place...
ACCTTGCCAGATGTGAACAACACTGCGTGGGTTGCTACTTTTTCTGCTTCGGCCATGTCATGTGATGCCAGCACAACAGTGGTGCCACGCGCCGCTAAATCTCGAATGATGTCAGCGATGATGTCGCGACCGTCAATGTCGACTCCTGATGTCGGCTCATCAAGAAAAATCACTTCGGGGTCTGCAGCTAGAGCCAATGCAAGCGACAATCGCTGTTGCTCGCCGCCTGACAGTTTGCGCCACGTGCCAGTAGAACGATTCGACAACCCAACGCGTTCAATCAATTTCCCCGCGTTAACGCCCTTGTTATGTAACGCACAAAAGTGAGACACCACATCACGCACGCGAGCACTGGGGTAGACGCCACCGCCTTGGAGCATGACTCCCATGCGTTCTGTCAGCGCACGGTGGTCAGAGACGGGGTCAAGCCCGAGAACCCGTACAGAGCCAGATTTGGCGGTGCGAAAGCCCTCACAGACTTCAATGGTGCTGGTCTTGCCGGCCCCGTTTGGCCCGAGGATGACAGTCACGCCACCTGATGGAGCCTCAAAGGAGACATTGTCGACAGCCACGAGGTCGCCATAGGAAACACTCAGATTTTCGACAACAACGGACACGTCTCCACTTTACGAACAAATGCCTCTCAGCACGAAAGGCGGGACAGGTAGCCTGAAAACCTGTGATTGATGTACGACTTCTGCGCACGAACCTTGATGGGGTGCGGTCTGCTCTGGCCCGCCGAGGAAAGCCAGACCTTCTCGTGCAGGTTGATGAAGCCGTTGCCCTTGATACCCAACTTCGTGAGATGAGCCTCGAGCGTGACGCTCTGCGAGCCGAAGTAAATGACCTTTCGAAGCAGGTAGGTGCTCTACGTCGCGACAAGAAGAACGACGAGGCAGAAGCCCTCATGGAGCGCAGCCGAGCTGGTGGAGACCGTGAGCGCGTTCTACAAGGCCAGATCGACACTGTGCAAGATGCACTGCAGCAAATCATGTTGCGCATTCCGAACTTGCCTCACCCAGACGCCCCGAACGGCGCAGGTGATCATGAGAACCCCATTGTGAAGGGCCCTATAAATTTGCCCGCCACGTTTGGTGAACATCAACGCGTTCCTCACTGGGAGACCGCAACAGCTCTTGGCATTCTTGATAACGAGCGAGCCACCAAAATTGCTGGCGCAATGTTCACCATGCAGCGCGGTCTTGGTGCAACTCTTGCGCGCGCACTGTGTCAGTTCGCTTTAGATCAAAATGCTGATGCGTTCGAAGAAATTCGTCCGCCAAGTTTTGTTACTACTGCAACACTCACCGCTACTGGCCACTTGCCGAAGTTTGCAGATGATGCATATGCCATAGAACGCGATGACTTGTGGGCGATTCCTACCGCTGAAGTTCCACTCACGTCGCTTCATGCTGGCGAAGTATTAGATGAAGCCGAACTACCAGTTCGTCTGATGGCCTATTCGCCGTGCTATCGACGTGAAGCCGGAAGTGCTGGTCGTGACACGCGTGGCATGTTGCGTGCACACGAGTTCGACAAAGTAGAAATTCTTGCGATTGCCCGCCCAGAAGATGCACCAGAATTACTGACAGAGTTAGTTGGGCGTGCAGAAGCTCTTATGGCCGCTTTGGAATTGCCGTATCGCATTATTGAGATTTGCACCGGTGACATGGGTGGAAGTCATCACCGCAGTTTCGACATTGAGGTGTATGCACCTGGTTGTGATGCGTGGCTGGAAGTCAGCAGTGTTTCCTGGTTCTCTGATTACCAAGCACGTCGTGCAGACATTCGTTTTAAGCGCACCGGTCAAAAGGGCACTGAAATTGCAAACACATTGAATGGTTCAGCTTTGGCAGTGCCTCGCGTGTGGGCAGCGATTTGTGAAAATCATCGCCAACCAGATGGCAGCGTGCGTATTCCGGATGTTCTTCGCCCATACATGCGCGGCGCAACGCACATCACACCAAAGGCCTAACAGTGGGTATTGCTGATCGGCGCATTCAATATGAGACAGCAGGTCTTGATATTGATGACCTTCATGCAGATCCCATCACACAGTTAAACGTCTGGTATCACCAAGCTGAAGAAGTTGGGATCACTGAACCCAATGCAATGGTGCTGTCCACCGTTGATGCAACAGGGAAGCCAGACTCTCGCGTGTTACTTGCTCGTGGTATTGATGCAAATGGCATAACGTTTTTCTCAAACCGCACAAGCGCAAAGGGAATCCAGATTTCTGGCGAATCACGAGCTGCCGGAATATTCGCATGGCTCGACCTGCACCGACAAGTACGTATTCAAGGAAACATTTCTCAGGCGACTGATGCAGTAAGCGATGAGTACTTCGCATCACGGCCACGCGCTTCACAATTAGGTGCATGGGCTTCTCCTCAGTCAACTGTCATTGGCAACAGGGAAGAACTCGATGATCTCATCGAAGAAGTAACTGAACGCTTCGAAGGCAATGACGTTCCTCGTCCACCACATTGGGGCGGATATGTCTTATCGATTGACCAGATCGAATTTTGGCAAGGTCGACCAAGTCGGTTGCATGATCGTTTCCGTTACACGCGCAATGGCGTTGTGTGGCGCGTCGAACGCCTCGCGCCCTAACCAGGCCAGGTGGTGGCGCAGTCCACCAAAGCGTCAATCAGGCTTTCAGTGTGGGGCGTTAATCCAGGGCCTTCCCAGTCCCACCACAGTGGGCTAGAGCCACGCACTCGCGGTGGTAATTCCAGCTGCACACCTGCGTGTTCGACAACATTTACTGGGTTGTCTTGATGCATGCCGCGAAGGTTGTTCGGAATGTCATCGATGTCGTCAAGGATTGTGTAGGCCGGCAGGTGTGTACGAAGTAAGCCGCCGAGATGAGTAGCAAGCCTGCGATTGCGCCCACCAAGTAGAAGCGATGTGAAGAACCCGGCACGACCAAAACCATGCACGGTTATCACAATGTTCACATGTGACAGAAAAGATGCGAGTACAGGTGATTGGTCAGCTGTCACTGTGTGTGATGGAAGATGCCATTCAAGATTGTCTGGTAATTGAATTCCGTAATATGAGGCCCCAGCGCGCTCTGCTGCACGTGATGCAATGGTGTCTGTCATTTCTTCAAGTGCACCGCCATGAAACGCCATAAATCCAAACGTGGATCGCAATATCGACTCTTCTGTGACGTCGTCGTATTCAAGCAATTCAGAAAGATTCATGGTTACTTGCTCTGTAGTGAGGAACGTCGGATAACTAATCCGGCAGTTGCGATGACGAGACAGAAAACTATAAGCAGTGGGTAGACGCCAGCATCTTGCAAGAATTGAACAACTTTTGTTTGCCAACGCTCGACTCGAGATGTCACACCATCTGTTCCGCGGTCAGTAATTGCGCCCAGCCAGTACCAAGATAAATACAGACCGGTTAGCACAACAAATATGGCCGTGATTTTGTCAAACCACTTGAAGCTCTTCTTGATGGTTGAGACGAGCCCAACTCGAGCAAATGCCAATGCAACAGTAAGCGACGTGACTAGTAGTCCCATTCCAAGGCCATACAGAACAATGCTGATGACACCAGAAACAAAGCCGTGTCGATTGATAGAGCCAAGAATGACGGAAATGAGAAGCCCGATTGTGCAACCAATAGAGGCAATGGCGTACACGATGCCAAACAAAAACATGTTCCATGTGGTGCGCTTGCGTTGGATGGAAACATCTGGCTGAGCAATGGGCAACTTCCAGCCAAACAACATTGCAATTCCCATTGCAACAAGTCCGATACCTATTACGAGTGCTGCATATTTGGCGTTTTCTGAAATGACGGTTGTAAAGGCACGCGAGATTATTCCGACTACGAGGAACAAACCGACAAAGCCTGACGAAACCGCAATGCCAACGCTGAGGCCACGTCGCAATGTTGTGGTCTTGTTCTCATCTTCACGGTTCAGTTCAGTACCGAGGTAATACACAAGGTAGGTGGGCAATAGAACAAAGCCGCACGGGTTGACTGCTGCCATAACGCCCAGAATGAAGCTGTATGCGAAGTTTCCCTCGAGCGCAATCATGGCGAGACTTTCAAATCCGTCGTGAGAATTGATTCGATCTCAGCCGCAGTGATTTCACCTGCTCGTCTGGCAACGATGGTTCCGGAACTATCAAGAAAGAATGTGGCGGGAAGTGTGACTACGCCGGCTTCAGCGAGTTGTGTTCCATCATCAATGAACGTTGGGTACGTGATGTTGTACTTCTTCAGAAAATCAGTAGCTACTTCACGCGAGTCATTGGGGTTAATACCAATGAAGTCAACCGTGGCTGCATACTTTGCGCTTGTTGCAGACAGCGCTGGCATTTCACGTTTGCACGGCTCGCATGTTGAGTACCAGAAGTTCACCACCATCGGTTTGCCAGCAGGAGCAATGGTTCCTTTGTCGCCGGTGGCATTATCTACCAACTCAACAAATGTGAATTTCTTGCCCGTGTTACTGGCGTTTGTACCGATGGTGGGTGACAACGTAGTGATGGGTTGATTGAGATTGACGTCAACGCTGTTGGTAGGTCGGCTAAGAGCCCACCCACCAACAACGCTGACAAGTAGTACAAGGAAGGGAACCAGAAATCGTGCGGTACGGCGGTTCCACTTCATGTACTCAGGCTACGAGGTGCCGTGGAATTGGTACCTCTTCGATGACAAGCGCCGGTCTGATTTTGACCGCAGGGCGTCCACGAGGGCGTCTGACGCCCACGATTCTGCCCATCTCTAGCTGTTCGCCTCCCCAGACTCCCCAGGGCTCTTCGCGCTCGAGGGCACCAGAGAGGCACGCCTCTTGGCCAGAGCACTTTGCGCAGATTGCTTTCGCGCGCTGCACGTCAACCCACTCGTCAGAAAAGAAGAGGTAGCTCAAGGTTCCGTTGCCGTCTGCGCAACGCTTGGCGGACAGGATGAGGGGCTGCTCTGTGAGCGTTGTGCCTCCCATGTCGGTGTTTATTGATGTGTACATGTTCTCTGTTCCTTTCGATTGGGTTGAGATCTTTGGTAGGTGGGTGGATAAAACAAAAAGGCCGCTCGGGATGAATTCCCGGCGGCCACGTAAGTGTGTGTTGTGATCTTGTGTTAGATCAGAAACCCACGGGGCTGCCGGGTGCGACGCTTATTGGCGTGATTCGCTGCCGGTGACGACCACATGGCATATGCGTGATCGACCACTGTTGACGCATAGGTAAACGCCACGGCTGTTGCCGTGGTACCCATAGTTGCGGTGGTCAGGTTGTTACGCATGAGGTGACCATCAAACCACCTGATTTCACCAGAGTCAACTGATTTAATGAAACCCAGTACCCATAAGGGTTTGCGTACATGTTGACGGGCGAAATATCTTGCCCACAAAGGAATGGGCTTGAGAAACACAGAGGCCCACCCCCCAAAGGAATGGGCCCCGTACTCATTCTCTAAAACGGAATGAGCAAGTTCTAGAAACGTAGCAGTTAGCTATGGCAGTTATCGCCAAGTTTTTGGTCTCTTAGAGGTGCGAAATGCTGAGCATGATTTGCACTTGAAGAGCCACCAATGCGAGTCCGCACGCAAGACCCACTGTGATGCAAACGTTCAATCGCTTTTCAATGAATTCAATATCACGAGTGCGGGCGACATCTGACCAGCCAGATGGAGGCAGGTGTTCCATAAGTGAGTTTGCCACGTCATCTCCTAGCTGTTGTCGCAGTCCGATCTGCATGTCGAATCGTTGTGCTTCGCTAATACTCATAGTAAGTCCCTTTTTCTGGTGTTGTACAGATATGTGTGCATTTGTTGGAAGTAGTTGGAAGCGTCTGTACCAATAATGAGCAGATATCGTGACATTGATGTCGTTTCGTGATGCTGCACTGAGTTTTCAGATGATTGAAGGCCCCGGAACAGGACGGCAATTCACTGCCAGACGTCGGGTTCGTCTTGGTGATGCAACGCCGAATGGTCGCTTACGTCTTGATGCTGTGGCGCGCTATTTGCAAGATGTTTCTAACGACGACACACGCGATGCCGACTGGAGCGACCCGCATTGGTGGGTTGTTCGTCGCACTGTTGTTGATGTGCATCAGTTTCCGGAATACATGCAAGAGATTGATCTGGTTACCTGGTGCGGTGGAATTGGTTCGCATTGGGCAGAACGTCGTACACGAATTAGTGCTGTTGATGGCACACCGCTAATTGATGCAGCGTCGTTGTGGGTGCATGTTGATGAGTCGACAATGCAACCAAGCAAAGTGCCGGCTGACGTAGTTGACATTTTGAGTGCATCTGCAGGTGGTCGTGATGTGAATGCACGACTGTTATTGCGCGACAAGTTGTTTGACGAATCAAATGTTGAAATGGCACCGTGGCCATTGCGATTTGCAGACTTTGATGCTGTGGGCCATATGAACAACGCCGCATACTGGGTAATCGTTGAGGAATTTCTTGCAGCACACCGTGATGTTCGAGCACCACTTCGCGCGGTCGTAGAACATGTGGTGCAAGTAGAACCTGGTCAAGAACCAATTCGACATATTGCATCAGGCCGTGACGACCTTGAATTACAACTGCGTGTTGGAAGCACTATGCACGCAGCAATGTGGTGCGGACTTAATCCTTAAGCACGTATTCGTAGGCGCCGTCTTTTTCGCGCCGTTCAAAATCACCAAGAATACGCAGGTGTTCAAGGTGTGCGAAAGCTTCACTATCAGCCATTGAGCCTTGCGCGCGTGGTGAGAACAGATGGGTAGAAAACTCCATCACGGTTGCCGGGCGACTTAAGTCAACACTGGTATCACGGAGTTTTTGCAAACGCTCAACATGATGATCTTTGATGGCTTGCACTCTGTCGCCCACATTCTCAAACGGGGTTCCGTGTGCTGGCAATGCGATATTGATTTGATTCGCAAAATTCCCGATTTTGTCGAGGGAGTCAAAGAACAAAGTCAGTGGGTCGCCGTGTGCTGTAAGGCCGCTGATGTGCGGGGTAATGGTGGGGAGCACGTGGTCACCACTAAGAAGAGTGCCTGTTTCCTGATCAAATAGGCACAAATGGTCGTGAGTGTGGCCAGGTGTATGCACTGCAATCCACTCACGACGTGCAAACTTCATACGGTCAGATTCATTCAGACGAACGGATGGCTTTGGCACCTTCATTAGTTTCGGAAACTTACGTGCAACGCGCATGCGTGCTTTGCGCTGCCATGGCATATCCATTGCGGGTCCACCCCACGGTGGTGGATCAAATGGGCTGCGCATCATGAGAGCCAAATCTTCAGCATTGACATCTGGTGGCTCAGTTGGGTCGTAGAAGGTGCGGAACAAACGATGAGTGATGATGTCAGCACCGGATTCATTTTGCAGTCGTGCAGCGCCGCCGTAATGGTCTGGATGACTATGAGTCACGATGATTGAATGCACACGCTTCAAGGGCACACCAATAGTTGACAAGCGATCAGTGAGTGCGGCCCATGATTCTTTTGTGGGAAGACCCGGGTCAACTACGGCAACACCGCGCTCATCTTCAAGAACGTACATATTCACGTGGCCGAGGCCAGTGATATTTGCAGGCAACTGCGTACGCAAAATTCCGGGTGCTACTTCAATAATCTCATCGGTCGCTTGAAGTTGTTCAGACTTCAACGGGCGAGGAGTGTCTGTGCTCATTTGCTCGGTTTCTTCACTTCAGCTGGATCACGGAAAATCAAGTTGCGGTAATAACGCATCTCCTCAACGCTGTCACGAATGTCATCCATAGCACGGTGATTCTGACCAGCATTGATTTCACGACCGTATGCAATGTTCGGATACCAGCGCTTCACCAGTTCCTTCACAGTGGAAACATCAACACAGCGGTAATGCAACCAGTGTTCAATTTCTGGCATGTACTTCTCAAGGAAACTTCTGTCGGTACGAATGGAGTTTCCGCACAACGGAATCTTTCCTGATTCAGGACTGTGTTCCTTGATGAAGTCGAGAGTCTGTTGCATTGCTTCGTCGTGACTAATGGTCGAAGTCTTGATGAGCTCGAGCAAGCCTGATGTGGTGTGCATTTGCGTGACGAAATCACCCATGGAGGCAAGGGCTTCTTCTGGCTGGAAGATAACTAGGTTTGGGCCCTCGGCGATGATATTCAGCTCATCGTCTGTGACAAGGGTGGCAATTTCCACAATCACATCGGTCTCAGGATTGAGGCCTGTCATTTCGAGGTCCATCCAAATCAGCACTTCTCCAATCTAATTGGCATGGCTTGATTGCGCCTATAGCGGAGATGGGCAATAGCGTAGAGATGTGCCGAACATTCACATCAAGCGCCTCGATGCCGATCTTCCGCTGCCCAAATTGGCACATGTGGGAGACGCCGGCCTTGATATCTATTCAGCAATCGATGTGGTGCTGGCACCTAATGGTGGACGTGCATTGGTCCCGGCAGGCATCGCTATTTCAATTCCGCTCGGTTACGCGGGCTTTGTTCTACCCCGCAGTGGGCTTGCTCTGAATCATGGCATCAGCCTTGTGAATACTCCAGGGCTTATTGATTCGCATTATCGCGGTGAAATCAAGGTGGTTATGTTGAACACCGATCAGAGTCGTCCGTATCACGTGTCACGCGGTGATCGCATTGCACAGCTTGTTATTCAACGCGTCGAAGAAGTGACGTGGACTGAAGTCGACATACTTGATGACAACGACCGCGGTGGCGGTTTTGGCCATTCCGGCCGTTAGTTAATTCTTCGGAAGACGAATTGAAAGTGCGCCGCTTTCAGTAAGCGCTGCAACTTCTTCAGCGCTAACTCCTAGGAGCCTTTGCAACACTTCTGCGTTATCTTCACCACGGAACTTAGGAATACCTTGTGTTGAAACGTCGGCACCCGAGAATTGCCACGGTGCATTCGGAATTCGAAACGTGCCTCCAGAGCGGTCATCAATGGAAATGATCGCATTGCGGTCGTGCGCCCAATGAGTATCTGCAAGATCTGTCATCTTGCGCAACACGCCCATTGCAAGGCCAGCTTCGGCAAATGTGTCTTCAATCTCTTCTGCGGTCTGAACGGTTAGTGCCCAATCGCGAACAACTTGTTGAAGTTCTGCAAGATTGGCAAGGCGTTTAGCAACAGTGTCGAATCGCGGGTCCGTCAGCATGTCGGGGCGCTTCATTGCTTTTGCGAACAAGTCAAATGTTCCGCGTTCTGCAGGATGTCCACTAACAACAACCAATGTTCCGTTACCAGTTGTGAGAATCGGGTAATCACCTGGTTGGAATGAACGAATCAGGTCGGCTGGAACTTCATCTTCGTACAACTCATTCTGAGTGTGTTCATTGACGTACAGCATGGTTTGGGCCATTGACACATCAACATGTTGGCCAACACCAGAATGTTCGCGCTGAAACAGTGCTGCCAAAATTCCGGCAGCAGTTTCCATACCGGTATACACATCAGCATGACTATGAGGGTCATTCGACAATTCGCCATTACGTGCATCAGCTTGAATGCCAGTGAGCCCGGTCTCTGCATTAATCACAGTTGCATATGCGCGGCGATGCGCCCAAGGCCCGGTTGTGCCATAACCAGTAATAGAGGCATAGATGAGACGCGGGTTGATCTCTGCCAGTGCGTCGTACCCGAGACCAAGTGAATCCATTACTCCGCCGCGATAATTCTCGATCAGTACGTCGCTCTGGGCGACGAGGCCCTTCACGAGCTCAATTGCTTCCGGCTTCTTCAAGTTCATTGACATGTTGAGCTTGCCAATGTTTTGTTGCGCAAAGTAGGTGGACATCGAGCCAACGCGAGGAAATGCAAAACGGGTCAGGTCGCCTTCGGGTGGTTCTATCTTGATTACTTCAGCGCCGAGGTCTGACAACATGCGCGCGCAATGAGGGCCGGATAACACACGTGTGAAATCAAGAACCCGTATGCCGTCGAGTGGCCGTGCGCCTGGGTTCTGTGCTGTGAGGTGCGCCTTCATGATGTCCCTGACCGTATCTAACACATACAGTGAACAACATGGTCGACGATTTTGCCCGTGAAGTAGAAGCCTTTTTTGAGACTCTTCCTGCAGTCATGGCTGCTGCGGGGCCAGGTTCAATGGACAGGGTGCGGGCATTGCGTGGCGCAATGGCCGAGGCACGTTTAGTCGGTTTTGGAATTCCCGAGGAATACGGCGGTCGCACCGACGTTGAAAATGCTTCGTACCGAATGCAAGAGATAGCGCGTGGACGAATTCCAAAAGAAGAAGGAATGTTGGGTATTGGTCTGAACATGGCGATTCCCATTATTTTGCAATATGGCACGGAGGAACAAAAGAAACGTTTTATTCCACCCGCTTTGAATGCACAAGAAGTGTGGTGCCAGTTGTATTCCGAACCAGAAGCCGGAAGTGATCTAGCAAGTTTGCGTACCACTGCAGTTCTCGATGGTGATGAATGGGTTGTGAACGGGCAAAAAGTATGGACGTCAGGTGCCCAGAATTCGCAGATGGGTGTATTACTTGCACGCACAGGCGAGGAGCCACGTAACCGTGGAATTTCGATGCTGCTGATCCCGATGAACCAACCTGGCGTTGAAGTGCGTCCTTTGCGCCAAATCACGGGAGAAGCAGAATTCAACGAAGTGTTCTTTACTGATGCACGCGTGCCGCGCGATTGGGTTGTTGGTGAAGTGAATGATGGCTGGCGTGCAGCAACGGGTCTTCTTGCTCATGAGCGCAGTTCTTTGGGCAAAGTTGGAGCAGATGCAAAAAGAGAAGCAAATGTGTCTGCTGCCGTTCCTTTTCACTATCTCCTAGAGATCGCAATTCGCACAGGACACAACACCAACTTCAACACACGACAAGAATTGGCATCTGCCTACATTGGCGAGAAAGTTATGTTATGGACAGGACAACGCAAGGTGCATCCCAGCATTGGCAAATTGTGGCGCACGAAACAGGCTAGGTATGTGGCCGCGGTTGGCGCACGCTTGGCAATGAGTGGGGTGGCGGCACATGAAGTGGGCGACAAAGACGGCGAATTTTGGATGTACCACATTTTGAATGCACCACGCATGTCGCTTGGTGGCGGAACTGATGAAATTCAGAAAAACACGATTGGCGAAAGAGCCTTAGGCCTTCCGCGCGAACCTTCGTAGTTTTATCGTCCGTCGAAGTTCGGCGTGCGCTTTTCAACAAACGCAGCAGCAGCTTCGCGGTGATCTGCAGTTGACATCGTGCGAGACATTGCAACAGCTTCCGCATCAAGTGCTGCTTCTATTGTGACAACGCCAGAACGATTGATGTTTTCTTTCATGTAACGCAGTGCTATTGGCGCACGCTGCGCAAGGCTCTGGCAATACGCCATGGCATCTTCAGTAAATGTTGCGTCAGGGAACACTTCACTCACCATGCCTAATGCAAGTGCATCACGTGCAGTGAGACGAGGCGACGTAAACATCAGTTCCTTTGCTTTCGCTTCGCCAACTACGCGTGGCAAGAACCATGACATTCCAAAGTCCCCACTTGCACCAACATTTGCAAATGCAGTCACAAATAGTGCGCGTTCCGCAGCCACTCGTAAATCAGTTGACAAAGCAATAGACAAACCTGCGCCAGCTGCTGCACCAGGAATTGCAGCGACTACCGGCTGAGGCAATTTACGAATCGCTCCACTGACTGCTGCCTGAATGTAACGAAGGCGTGCAATGCCATCTTCAAGAGATGCTTTTTGTCCGCCACCTGAATTGTTTGCGTGCATTCCCTTTACGTCTCCACCAGAGCAGAAGGCGACACCTTCACCAGTAAGCATCAGAACACGAATATCTGAATTCGCAGCGATGAGTGGCAGGGCTTTTCCGAAGCCGGCATACATCTCATCTGACAATGCATTGCGTGCTTCCGGACGGTTGAACGACAGCACAGCGACATGGCCCTCAATGCGGCCGAGTAGGTGATCTGTTCCGGTTTCTAAGGTGCTCATATTCATCTCCTGTAGGGCTTTGTAAGAATCAGCCTGCCACGAGTCTGCGAGGCAACCCCCATTGGGGATTTGTCTATTATGTCTCCATGACCACAGTTGAAGATGCTCGCGGAAATCCATTTCTTGAAGGAAACCTGGCCCCTGTTTCCGAAGAAGTAACAGCCTTTGATTTGGAAGTCACTGGAACACTGCCACCGGAATTAGATGGTCGGTACTTGCGCAATGGGCCAAACCCATTGGGTTACGTGAACGCAGAAAAGTACCACTGGTTCACAGGGCACGGAATGGTGCACGGCATTCGACTTCGCGATGGAAAAGCAGAGTGGTATCGCAACCGTTGGGTTCGTAATAACGATGTTGCTGAATTACTAGGCGAGGCGCACCCGCCATCTGATTGGCCAGCAGATCATGGTCAGTTCGCAGCAAACACAAATGTCATCGGACATGCTGGCAAAACATTCGCAATTGTTGAAGCTGGTTCACCGCCGATTGAAATGTCATACGAACTTGACACAGTGCGAGTATCAAACCTTGAAGGTACATTGCCGCATGCGTATTCCGCACACCCGAAGCGTGACCCACTCACGGGCGAACTTCATGTGATGACGTATTACTGGGGCTGGGGAAATCAAGTGCAGTACTTGGTTGTTGGCACTGATGGTCGCGTGCGTCGCCATGTTGATATTCCAACCACTGGCGGACCAATGATTCACGACATTGCGTTTACTCAGAAGTACATCTTGGTATTTGACCTGCCAACAATCTTCAATCTCGAAGCAGCAATGGCCGGCAAGGGGCTTCCGTATTTTTGGGATCACGACTATGACGCACGTATTGGTCTCTTGCCTCGCGAAGGAAATGCTGAAGACGTGAAGTGGTTCAGTATTGATCCGTGCTATTTCTTTCACCCAATGAACGCATATGACGATGGTGATTTCGTAGTGCTCGATGCTGCGCGTCACCCAAAGATGTTCGATCGCGAACGCCGTGGTCCAAGTGAAGGATCTCCAACTCTCGATAGATGGCGTATCAACACCGTTACGGGCAAAGTGAAACAAGAACGCATCGATGATCGCCCACAAGAATTTCCACGCATCAATGAATCACTAATTGGACTTCCGAACAAGTACGGCTACACAGCAGGCGTTGGCAAACACTTCGCCCAAGACACGTTGATCAAGATTGATCTTGAGACTCGTCGCACGGAAGCCAGAACAGACACTGCTCGTTACGGATACGGCGAACCAGTATTTATCCCGCGGGATGGCGCAACTGCAGAAGACGATGGTTGGATCATGGCATTGCGACTTGACACAGAAACCCAGACATCTGACCTTGCACTGTTTGATGCAACAGCAATTACTGCAGACCCTGTAGCGGTAGTTCACTTACCGGCGCGTGTACCGAATGGGTTTCACGGAAACTGGATTCCCGGAGCGCAATAAACGGCTACGAATAGCGCGGTGATGAGCCTTTGAGAAGGCGAGTCATCATGGTGAGTTCTGCGACTACTGGTCCTTCAGGGTCGATTGATGGCCGGGCCTGCGTGCGATACCAGAGCACTTCAGTTTTCGGTGTTTCGCTGACATCGATTACTTCACCGCTTATCACGTATTCATGATCAAGCATCAACGGGCCTGAAAGATTACGAATCTCAATTGCGCCGTAGAGGCCAACGAAGTCACCACATGATGCAGCAATCGAGTCGGTAACACCAGCAACCATTAACTGACACGTGGTGAGTGGCGAACTGATTCCGCCGCCCCATGGTGATGATGTGCCGTACCAATCCATTGGCGCAGTCATGGTGTTCGCGTTCATGCGAGCATGTTGGTTAGCTGTCCATGGTGAACGAACTTTTATGTCCAATGTTTGACCGATACGAACGTCGCGCAGCATTCGTAATTGCGATGGCTCAACACTGCGGCGATCTCGCGCGTACAACGCCGATGGCCCAGCCGCACCTAAGCCGGCATTACCTTCTGCAACCACGGCGCCTTCAGGAGTATTGATACCTGCAGTGCGTAGGTCGCCTTCGCCATCGAGCCATGCCTCTACGGGCTCGCGGTCTGCTGTCGCTTGTTGGAAGTACATACTGAGCCAACCATTTTCGAACCACTGCTGGCCGAACCCGTCAACAAGTATTTGTCCAAATTGTTCAAGGTGAATATCACCGGCCACTGTTCCGGCGCGAAACCCAAGATCTGTTGCGGTTGCATCATCGTGGATGCTGCCTTTGGAATCAATGGACAAGTTGCGTGGATTGCGATTACCAGTGGTGATGCGAGTCATTGTTAATTCCTTGGAATGTCTCTGAATGGAGTGTTTGGATCAAGCGAGACATCTTTCGGAAGTCCCAACGCGCGTTCGCCAATGATGTTGTGTTGCACTTCGTCGCTACCGCCTGCAATGGATGCTGATGGCATGGAGAGAAAGAAATGTTGCACGGTGCCTTCCGCTGGAAGATCTTTACCCACCAACATTCCTTCCGCGCCCAACAGTTCAACGCCCAAGTCTCGTGAGACCTTGAGCCCATTAGTCCAATGCAGTTTCATTGTGGAAGCAACAGCGCCAGTTTCCTTTCCTGCCTTTGCAGCTGCTGACATGCGAAGGCGAGTGAAGTCAGCAATTTGTTCGTTCATGTACAAAGACACCATGCGGTCGCGTTGCGATGGTGTCAAGGTGCGTGTCTTTGCCAGTTCTAGAAGAGTGCTGAACACACCACCATATTCATCGGGGTGGGAATGGGCTTTCTTTGACTTGGCAACCAATTCACCAACGGGCCTATCAAGCAGTCCGGCTTGGGTACCAGTCGATACGCGAATGCCACCGCCCGTACCTTCCGATAATCCACTGCGCTCAAACCCAAGCGTTGCTGTGGTGATTGCCCAACCGTTATTGACATCGGACACTCTGTCTGCGTCGCTGACTCGTGCGTCAGTGAAGAACACTTCGTTGAAATGTGCCATGCCGTTCATTTGTTTGATGGGGCGAATCTCAACACCAGGTTGTTCAAGATCAACAATGAAGTAGGTGAGGCCCTTATGTTTCGGCTGGTCAATATCGGTGCGCGCTACCAACATTCCGCGTGTGGAATGAAGAGCGCCAGATGTCCACACCTTTTGTCCGTTCAATACCCATTCATCACCGTCACGCTCTGCACGACACGATGCACTTGCTAGATCTGAACCGGCACCAGGTTCACTGAACAATTGGCACCAGCCTTCAATGCCAGTTGCCAAAGCAGGCATCCAACGTTTTTGTTGTTCAGGAGTTCCGTATGTCATGGTGACGGGTGCACCCATAAGAACGCCAAGACCTGTTGGTGCCCCAATGACATCTGCATCAGAAAATGCTTTCAGAATTGCTGACTGATCGCGTTGGCTTGCATTGCGACCAAACCATTCTGTTGGCCAGCGCGGAAACGACAAGCGCGCTTCGTTCATGCGTGCCCACCATTCACGAAGAGTGATTTCCTCGTCCCAGTTGGCTGTGATCCAGTCTCTGGTTTCTTGGTACATCAGCTGAGAGGAACGCCCAAGTGGCGTAGTGCGAGAGATGAATACACGGCAATACCGCGACGCATCTGGGTTTCTTCATAAATTGCACGGTTGCTGTGGTTTGGAGCAGCCTTCATAATGTCCATACCTTCTGGCATGAGGCCGAGAAACATCATTGCGCCTGGCACGCGGTTCAGTACATAACTGAAGTCTTCAGCACCCATGACCGGGTGATCCATGATGCGCACATTGCGTTCGCCGGATACTGCAGTAGCAACATCAGCTGCGAACGAAGCTTTATCTTCGTTATTCACTGTGACGTCGTAACCGATGTGCAAATCTACGTCTACTTCCATTCCATGTGCAGCAGCAATACCTTCTGCAACACGACGGATACCGTCGTGGAGCAGTGAACGTGTGCGTTCGCTGACGGCACGAATTGTGCCATTGATCATTGCTGTTTCAGGAATCACATTACTAGCGGTACCGGTATGAATTTGTGTGACCGTTACAACGCCCGGATCAAACACATCAACGCGGCGTGTCACCAATGTTTGCAGTGCTTGAACAATTTCGCAGGCAACAGGAATTGGGTCAAGAGTGAAATGCGGTGCGCTTCCATGGCCACCGCGACCTTTAACGGTGATGAGCATGAAGTCGCTCGACGCCATGATGGTGCCGCCCTTGAGACCAACAAAACCACTAGGGATGTTTGAAGCAGAGTGAATTGCATATGCCCCGGTGATCGGTGATTCGGTGCCGACATCAAGCAAGCCTTCGTTCAACATTTCGCTTGCGCCGTTGAAGCCTTCCTCGCCTGGTTGAAACATAAACAAGACGCGGCCTGTGATGTCGGCCTTGCGTGCTGACAATAATTTCGCAGCGCCCACCAACATTGCTGTGTGGGTGTCGTGACCGCACGCGTGCATTGCATTTTCAACATTCGACTTGAATTCAAGCGACGTGTCTTCTGGCATTGGCAAAGCGTCCATGTCGCCGCGAATCAGTACGGTTTCTCCTGGCTTGTCGCCCGTGAGCATTGCTGCAATTCCGCTTGTTGTTTCATGCAAAGTGATGTCGAGGGGCAGACCCTGCAGAGCAGCGAGTACGGCATCACGAGTGCGCGGTAGATGGTTACCTAGTTCTGGCCATTTGTGAAGCTCACGGCGAAGCGCAACAGTTTCATCAAATATGTCGTTGGCTTGTTCGAGGATGCCCGCAGGGTTTCCGTGTTGGTCACGAGCGTCGTCGGTCGTCAGAGTGTTTTTGGCCATGTCATATGGTAGGCACAGAGCAATGAACACTTCAGCGGCGGCGCACCCCGACAACTCTCCCGATGAGATGGTGGAAGAAATTGATTTAACTGGCAATGTGTTGCGGCTTGTGCCACGCCGCCAAATGCGAGCCGAACAGTTGTGCCATCGCTCTGTATTCATTGCGGTCATGTCTGAAAAGGGCGACATATTGGTTCACAAACGAGCAGAGACAAAAGACATCTGGCCAGGTTGGTGGGATGTGGCTGTTGGCGGGGTGGTCAGTCCGGGGGAGACATGGGTCGACGCCGCCGTTCGTGAATTGCATGAGGAATTGGGAATCGAGGGTGGGGCGCTTGAATTCCTGGGCATTGGCGCCTATCGCGACTCTGACGTGCAGCTGGTGGCTGCCACGTTTCTATGCCGTACAGAGGACCCATTCGCCTTCGCAGACGGAGAAATAACTGAGGCTCATTGGGTCAGTCAGGCCGAGATTCCCGTGTGGTTGCAGGGAAAACAGTTCCTGCCGGACAGCGTGGCCTTAGTGCTGCCTCGCCTCCCCGAGTGAGGCAAATTTCCGAGCCTTAGGCTTCAGGGGCAGTTCTGAAGGAAAAGGAGTCCCGATCATGTCAGAAAAAATCATGGTCGAATTCACCATCGAACCGTTCACAGATGGGACGCCAGGTCACCACGTCACGAAGGCAATTGCCGCTGTTGAATCCTTGGGCGTTGAAGTCCATGTCGGACCATTTGGTTCATCGTTTGTGGCCGAGATTGAAAAAGCCGCTGAAGCAATTGCTGTGTTGTCGCGTATGGCATATGACAACGGCGCAACGCACATCACGATTGATACTGAAAAGGTCGGGTAACTCATTATGGGTTACGTCAATCATCCGTTACTTGCGGCAGTGAAACCAATTCTTGATGCGGTTGGTGCACAACTCATTACTGTCGAAGATGCACGTATCAGTGATGTTGCATTGGAATGGGACGGCGAAATTATTGCCGCAGTTCGCTTGCCAGCAATTTACGGAGCACTTGAACGACTGATCGCTCAAGTGGAACGCGAGCTTGGCGCTCGTCTACAAGAGTTGTCGCGCAGTGACAAACAAGTAGCTGTGCGCATGCTTGATCAACGTGGAGCTTTCACGCTTCGTCGTGCTGTTGAAGATGTGGCTGACGCAATGGGTGTTTCTCGCATCACGGTGTACAACTACCTCAACGCTTTGCACCGCTAAGGCTTCTTCAAAAGGGGAATACACCCCTGTGACATACTTGAGGAATGCAAATAGCCATTTTTGTCCTCCTCATTGTCCTCATTGCCGCAGTTGTCTATTTCGGTCTGCAGGCAAACGGCAACAAAACTGAAGTCGCACCACCGGCCCCGTTAGACACTGATGCAATTGCCCGTACTGTGCAAACAGCTATCAATCTTGAAGCTATTTCTACTTCTGTACAAGGTGCGGTTGCTGCTCAGATGCTCAAAACTGCGCAAGAAGCATTGGTGGCTAACAATCTTCAAGCAAATCAGCAAGCAACGCAGACATTGAGCGGACAAACTGCAGCGCTTGATGCGCAAGCGAAGCTTCTGCTACAGCCAATTCAGAATCAGATGAAAATTCTTGGTGACACTGTTGCTGCGCTGCAGACTACATATACATCTGAGCAGGCAACGGTTACAGCGCTTGCAAGTCAAATCAGCACCCTGCAAGATTCCACAACGTCACTTCGTAATGCACTGAAGTCGCCAACAGCCCGTGGTTCATGGGGTGAAAATCAACTCCGCACCATCATGAAGTTGGCCGGCATGGAGAATTACTGCGACTACACCGAGCAGTACACAGGTGGAGAATCAGAACGTAGTCAACGCCCCGATGCCGTTATCAATCTTCCTGCAGGGGGCAGCATCGCAGTGGACTCAAAGTTTCCATTCAATGCTTACCTGCGTATGCAAGATGCAAAAGATGCGGCCGGACAAGACGAAGAACTCAAGAATCATGCCAAAGACATTCGTGTTCATGTCAAAGCTCTTGCCGACAAAAAGTACTGGGAACAATTCGGCCACAACACACCCGACTTTGTTGTCATGTTTATTCCGAACGAAGGTGCAGTTGCTGATGCCATGAAGTCCGACATCAATCTTTTGGCTGATGCCATGAAAGATCGTGTTCTCATTGCATCACCAGTAAACCTTCTTGCATTGTTGCTTACAGTTGCAAAAGGTTGGCAATCTCACCAGTTGGAAGAGAATGCCGCAAAGGTCGCAAAGCTGGCCAAAGAAATGCATGAGCGTGTAGGCGTAGTCGTTAACCATGTTGTGAAAATGGGTGACGCATTAGGCACTGTTCTCACCACATACGACGCAATGGTTGGTTCCATGGAAACTCGTTTGTTGGTCACCATGCGTAACTTCAAAGACCTGGGTGTGGTTCAGGAAAATGAACCAATGAAGAACATCACCGCAATTGGAAAGTCACCTCGCGAAATCAAAGCAGCAGAAGCAAGTTTTGAAGGTCTTCCTTTTGGAGAAATCGAACCGTAGAACTGTCTAGGGAACCCACATTTGTTGGGCGTCAACCACCGTATTGTTCTTGATACGTGAAATAAATGGGAACGCCACCCAGTGGTATTGCGCAATCGGACTTGTAGCCACACCGGCAATCAGCTTCTTCAGAACTGAAGTATTGATTTCATAACTAGTTCCGGGGCTCTCTTGGAATGCAACAGTCACCCGCGCGGTCTCAGAAATGTCAACTAATGCAGTTTCGTTTTGGTCAACTGCGTAGTCATCCATGCAGCCTTCTTGCATTCCATTCTCTTTAGCCCACGCTTCACACGTGGCGCCCATTCGAACTCGAGCAACATGGAAAACGATTGACTCAGTGCCGAGAACGCGCTCGACCCATGTCCAGTATGTTCCATCGGCAATACGCGAGTTGGTAACAACAACTTCGTCAGTTGAGTCTGTTACGACGGGTGCCTGGACTTTGCGCCAGATCTTCTGAGTGGTTAGTGACTCTGTGCCAGTCGAACATCCTGCGATCACAACAAAAACGGTGACTGCAATAACTCGACGAAACGTCATAAGCGCCTGAGATGAACGTTGGTGACGCGGTGATCAGCACCTTTAGCAACAATCAATGATGCTCGAGACTTTGTGGGCTCAATGTTGTCCACCAAGTTTTTACCGTTGATCTCACGCCAGATTCCACGAGCGATGTTGATGCCTTCTTCGTCGGTCAGGTGAGCAAAGTTCTGAAAGAAACTGTCCGGGTCACGGAATACAGTCTCACGCAATTTCTGGAAACGTTCGATATACCACTGTTCAATATCGGGTTCTTCGGCATCGATGTAAATTGAGAAGTCGAAATAGTCAGATACGAACTCGTTTGCTTCTGAACCAACTTGGAGAACATTGAGCCCTTCAATAATCAGAATGTCTGGTTGCTGAACTGAAACTGTTTCACCTTCCACGATGTCGTAGACAACGTGGCTGTATACAGGGGCCTTCACATCTGGAGAACCACTCTTCAAGTCGCGAAGGAACGTAAGTAAAGTTTTTGTGTCGTAGCTTTCAGGGAAACCTTTACGGTTCATGATGCCGCGGTCTTCAAGAACAGCGTTCGGAAACAAGAAACCATCAGTGGTGATGAGGTCTACGCGTGGGTGTTCTGGCCAGCGCGCAAGCAATGCCTGCAAGATACGCGCGAAAGTACTTTTGCCTACGGCCACACTTCCAGCGATTCCGATTACATAAGGAACTTTTGGCGCCATGGCACCAAGGAATGTTGCAGACACCTTGTGCAAGTTCTGCGTTGCGCTGACATACAAGTTAAGAAGTCGGGTGAGTGGCAAATAAACAGCAGCAACTTCATCAAGATCAATCTGATCGTTGATACCGCGCAAGGCAACAAGGTCACGTTCGCGAATTGTCAGGGGTGTTGCTGCACGAAGGTCAGCCCACTCTTCGCGGTCAAACGACAAGTAGCGGTCGGAATTGGGGGTGTCGATCACAACTAGACGCTACGGCTTAGGGGTTATCGGCGCCAAGGCGCACTAGGGGACACAGCGCCGGCACCAGCTGTAAGGACATCAACACCATCAGCGGTGACCACCATTGTGTGTTCGAACTGTGCGGTACGGCTGCCATCAGAGGTAACAGCAGTCCAATCGTCATCCCACATCTTGTGGCGCCATTCACCAGAAGCGGTGATCATTGGCTCAATAGTGAATGTCATTCCCTCACGCAAGATCATGGTGTTACGTGGGTCGAAGTAGTGCAAGACCTGAATGTCGGTATGGAAATTCTCGCCAATGCCATGGCCGATGAATGCACGAACAACTCCGTACTTGTGCTTCTTGGCATGAACTTCAATTGCGCGGCCGATTTCATTGATAGCAACGCCTGGCTTTACAGCTTCGATGCCGTACCACATGCATTCTTCAGTGACTCGAATAAGTTGCGCGTCTTCATCTGAAATGTTTCCTACTGCAAAAGATGCATTGGTGTCACCATGAACACCGTTTAAGAAAATCGTGACGTCAAGGTTGATGATGTCGCCATCAAGAAGAACGCGCGAATCAGGTATGCCGTGACAGATCACTTCGTTCACACTTGTGCACACGCTCTTTGGGTAGTTGTGATAATTCAAGGGGCTTGGATAGCCACCCATCTTGATGGTGAGATCATGAACGAACACATCGATGTCATCTGTAGTAATTCCTGGACGTACGAATTCTCCGGCTTGACGCAAAATTTCTTTCGCCGCAGCGCCAGCAATGCGCATGCGCTCGATGATTTCAGGAGTCTTGACGCGACCCTCTTCAAGGCGGGGCACACTGCCAGTTGCCGCGTATGGAGGTTTTGCAATATTGGCCGGCACAGTGCGCATCGGGCTAATTACGCCTTGCTCAATACGACCCTCAGTGCCTTTGTGGCAACGCTTGTATTTGCGTCCACTGCCACACCAGCATGGGTCATTTGAGGCAGGAAGTATTTCCGGAGCCGTATTCATACAGTAAAGACTACGGGCGAATTTGGCGCCCTTTGTGTTAGTTCGAGAGTGTTTCGACGGACTCGAGAGTCCAGCCGATGCCCGCAACGCCGTCCGCCAACCAGTTGCGCAGGGCAAGAGTGGCTTTCACGTCATCTTCGTTATAGGTAAGGAGTTTCTGTTGCATGCCAGCAGCATCACCAGGAATAAGTCCGCACGCTGTCTGATACCACACGATGGAGTTTCCGCCACCTGCATCGGACGCATCCCACGAGAAGCCAGCCAACTTGGCAACATCTTTCAAACCGGTGCGGCGAGTTGGCCACAACAATGGTTTTGAAATCTCGTAGAGGTCGACCCAATGAGTGGCTGCGCCCAGTTCATTGATTTCATCTGGCGTTGGAACACCTGGAACATCAGCGTTACGGATTGACGCCTCGCGCATACGTGGCAGTTCTGCAATCTTTCCGGAGTAGCAATAAACGTTCGCGGTTTTGCCGTTGGCAGCTGCATCATCGAACTGCTGATGTAGCCATGCCCAGAACGCAGCCAACTGGCGACCTTCTTCTTTCGGATCATCACGATTAAAGAAGTGGAACGAAATGTATTCGCCCTTGTCGTATGAACCATCTGGTTGTTTGCGTGTGATGTACGCACCAAAGAGATACACAACATCGTCGTTCTCAACATCGAAATCAATTTCGATATCAGCACGCGGAATAACTGGTGCACTTTGTCCACGTGGGTAGAACGGATACTTACCAGCATGCATATCAACGCGCGCTGCATCAATGTTGTCTGCAAGAAGTTTGTACGTAGGTACTGCAAGTGTTGCGTGGTCATATGACAAAAGGTCAGCAGTTGTGTTGATTCCAATTGCCTCAAGCTTGTCGAGACGCTTGTCCGACATCTTCGGCAGCATTGACAATTCAATTGATGGGTCTTCGGTAGCAAAATCAAACAATTCGCCAAGACTTGGCATAAGTCCCCATTTGTTAGCTGCAATGGCAGAACGAGGGTCAAGTGCAGCAAGTTGTGGGGTAGTAGTAATGCCACCCTCTTCCATCTTTCCTACATGTGTGACAGTGACACCAGAAAGAAGTGACACATGACGTTCGCGCACTAACTCTGCTTCACAAATGTCATGCCATACGCAGTCGCGACATTCGGGTCGGTACACAGGGCGCGTACATGCATCGAGGTCTTCGCGCATTGCAATAATTGCATTCCAACGCTTTTTCCATTCGCGTTCAATTATTTTCAGTGGTGACTGCTCACCATCATCAAGACCGCGCCAGGTGAGGTTCCAGTCTTTGTCGATGATTCCACCTACTGGTGCAATGTCTGGTGCATAATCAAGATCAATCAGCATCATCCAGTAGTGCGCAAGCTGCAAACTGTGTTCAGGCTTTGGTGAGCCGAGACCAATGTCTTTACGTTCACGATTCTCTAACCATGGCGCGTCAAGTGGTGAAACAGCCCACTTTTCATTGGCGTTGCCTTCAAGCGGTTTTGAGTTCTTTACGTCAACAGGAATGTATGCCCATTTGCCATGACGCATCTTTTCTTCACCAAAGCGAATCAAAATGTCCGGGCGACCCGAACGGTGATTAATAGTGGGAAGTGTGGGGCCAATGATGATGCGATCGCCACGTTCCATTGCGCGCATTGTTGCGCCTTCAACATCGTCATCTTGCTTGCGTAATGACGAGACCTTGTGCAGGCGTTCTAATTCTGCGAAAACTTCGGTTTCAAAGATTTGACCTTGTTCAAAAAGGTGCAATAGCTGATCGCTGGGTTCACGGCGCTTCGAAGTATCGATAGCCGGATTGCGATTGTTGACTTCTCTGTGAGCACAACCAATGACAAAGCGGGCATCTCCCTTATCTGTAGAGCGAAGCTGTGAATTAGACAATGAGGTTTCTCTTTTCGTGATACTGCCAAAACGCCGTGTGTTGGGCGTGGCCCCGGCCGATGGTGTCTCCACGGCCTAATGCTTGATCAGCAGCCGGAAGGTGAGAGTTCAGCGTATCGCCCACATGATCGCGAGTGATGAAAATGCACGCCGACTGATGACGTGATGCCATAACGCACAGACGGCCTGTCTCTAGGTCGAAGGCACTTGGGGTTTGCACTCCAGACAATGGGTGCACTGCAATCATGACTGCGCGCTCGAGACCTTGCCAGCGTTCTGGTGTTGTAACGCGAATGCCGTGCTCGCCCGTAAGAGCGGAAGGCAAACATGAACCAATCGCTGAGTTCATCTGGTTATGCGTTGAAACGATTCCAATATCAGCCGCCGTGAGAGTTCTTGGCGCATTCGATTCAGCAGGAGAAGTAGATACCTCGCACTGCAACGCAAGTAGACGTGAGACGAAATCGGCAGCAACTTGTGCCAATTCGGTATCTGTCTCGATTGGTGCGCCATCTGGCCCAGTGGGGTGGGTGTAGATGACAGTGGAATGGTCATTCAACGTGAGAATTGCTGTGTCCATTCGAGAATCTGTTGCAGCTTTGGTCGGGCGCAAGAATCGCTCACCCTTTTCTGCAAATGCCGCGAATTGGAAGTCGTAAAAGTAGTTCACCAACTCAACCGCATCGCCTGGCAAGCGGCGACATGTATCAAGTTCAAGCAATTGTGTAACGGCGCGAAGGTCTGGGTTCTCAAGCGCAACTTCGGGGGCTGGCATGTGCGGAGCAACAGGCGATACTTCCCATCGATCAACAGCAATAGTGACTGTGGGTGGTATCTGACCAGGGTCACCGATCATGACGTACCTGTCCGACACATCGCGCATAGTTAAAAAGTCAGCCCATGTCATTTGCCATGCTTCATCTATAAAGAGGACGTCGTATTCGTCAACAATCTCGACCAGCCCCAACTTTGCAACGGTGCCGATGATGATTGATGCGCCGACTGGCAAAAAATCTTTCTTGAAAACAATGCTCACATTGTCTGCCAGATCACTCGGGCGCTCGTATGTCTCACTTGAAAAGCGAACTATTTCGTCATCAGGGAAGCGAGCACAGAATCGATCACATAAGTCGTCAACTTGGTTGTTGGTTTGTGCAGCAATAGCAATGCGCTTGCCATCTGCAATTGCACCATCAAGTGCTTCTAGCAAGTTGTATGACTTTCCAGAACCTGGTGGAGCTTTCACCACTGCAATGCGGCCAGTACCGCGAATGAACTTTTGTAGTTCCTTATATATAGGCGTGCTCATTGGTCATCCCCACTAGCGAGAACAGGGCCGTCATCGTCAAGAGCGGCGTGTCTGCGTGGCCGAGCAACAATGAGGTCAGTGATGTCAGACCCTGAAGTCTTTTTGCGGTGCGTCATAGTGGCGCGACGCTCATCAATGCCGTAGGGCATTTCGTCAATCAGAACAAGCTCTTTTCCGCGCCATTCCTTACTGGTTGGGGCCATACCAAGTGCTCCGGCCTTTGGTTTTGCGTTCTTCCACGTTGGCTTCAACATCATGGTGTGGGAATCAAAATCAATCTCGTGCACTTCAAGAACGATGAGAGGAGTACCAGCAATGACAAGTTTGTCTCCATGTTTCAACGTGGGCAGATCAGGGTATGAAAAACTGACTTTCCACATTGGTGCATCTGTTGCTACAGAGGTGACAGTGCAAATAACCCCATGACCCGATGCAAGCTCTTCACGTTGTAGTTCTTGGTCACCGTGTACCAAGAAATGACGGGCCTTCTGGTCCTGTGCTGCCCGAAGTTGATACGCGAAGCCGGCAGACCTAGCACCGTAATCCGTAAACACATTTGGCCAGAACGCGTCTACTTCTGCAAGTTCGTTGAGTGCCTTCTCGCCCCAACTCCGAAAAAAACTTTTTGCAGTGTCAATACGAAGTGACTCGACACCTGCGTTTACCGAACGCGAATCACTGCGTACAGTTTCAGCAGCTTCGCGCGCAAGATGCCAACGCATGGTGAGCTCTTCTGCGAGAGAAGCCTGAACACCATCACTCGCCTCATTCATGGAAGAGGCGTCTCCCTCATTACGGGCAGCACCCCATGCAGAGACCAATGGTTGAAGAACAGTGCGTTCTACATGGGGGTCAAGCACTGTTGACACAGAAAGTTTCTCAGCAGCATGTGCAGCTTCCATTCGCGCTTCACGAGTTGTACCGCCGTTTAACCAACCCAACAAATAACCAAGGTGAGCTTGACGAACTGGAGTAGCGGGGAATATGTAACTCTTGCGCAGGGCATCAGTGGCAGCAACAATTGTTTGCTGTCCTGGTCGTTGCGACTCAATGAACAAACAATTGGCAAGGTTGCCAAGTGCATTCAACACTGAGATGTCAGGTCGGTCCCACGTGGATCGCGCGTATGCAGCAGCGATGAAATGGAGCATTTCAATGTGTGATGTTCCGGGTAGCCACACCTGGCGAAGTGGTTGTGTGGAATAAGCAGCAGGGCCATCCTCGGAATACGACGGATGACGAAAATGGCCAAGAATTGCTGGTGCAAATGCAGCCATCATGTCTGCCACTAGTTGACGGTTACGACCTTCGGGAACCGTGAGAACAGTAGGGCCGTCGGCGATGGTTCCGTATGCAACACCCCACGGACGAGACTCGCCACCCATGCGCAAGAACGAAACAATGAAGAGATCTTCGTCGTCTGCCACATGCATGTTGATGACATTGCCGCGCGCCAGTGGTTCACCAATGACCCACGCATTCAAGCGCCGAACAGTTTCTAACGATGCGCTCATGGCAGCGCCGGCAATTGTGACTGAAGGCGAGAGAGTAAATCTTTTTCTGAAGCAGTTGCTGGTTTTTGACCATTCATCAGATCTTCAGCACGTTGCAATGAAATGCCATTAAGAAATCGTGCAACGTCGTCACCCAGCACCACGCCTTCGCTGTTCGCGAGAGCTTTCTTGTAACAGGCATCTGCGCGTTCACAAAACGAGATACATGAATCTTGAAAATGAGTTGGGGCATTCAGCACAAGTTCTAGAAGGTCAGCATCTTCAGCGTCATCGGCATCGCCGTATGAACCATCAAGCATGATTGCGGATTCTTCCATCAATTCGAATCCACGACGAGCGCGTTCTAACTGATACCGCAAGTCTTCACCGCTACGAACACTTGGCTGATTAGAACCGGGGTGAGTGAGAATGAGAAAGCCCTGCATCGAGACTGACACTGCGTCTGCAAGACCAAGATCTTCCAGCGTTATCTCTAAAGCGTGGATGTACAAACCCATTTGCGCACGAGCAGTTGCCAGGTCACTTCTATGGGTGTGCCCACCTTGGTCTGCATACGTCTTGATTTCGCCAACAGCAATGACTGGCTTGCCATCAACTGTTTGCACAGACAACACATCAATAATCAGAGTTGCCTCCGGCAACATGACACCACGCGGAATACGCACAGTGAGACTAGAAACTGCACCATTGAAAGCGTTGCCGTCTGCAAGCGACTGTAGAAATGCATGACCCGCTTCTGTGGCTGCATCAAGGCTTGTTAATGGCCCTCCATTAGAGGTAGTTCGATGATCAGCAAAGTCTGTGCTGGTGGAGGAAATGACTTCGGCCCCACGCAAAGCTTCCAACAATATGGGCGCACCGTTGTTAATGAGGCTTGCTTCAAAGGCATTGCCACGCTCGAGAGCAAAGACAGATTGAGCATCTCGAGGCGCATTGGGGTTCTCACGCCTGGCCGCAGCGCCCATTTTCACGTTGTGAACAGCAGAAGTGACATTCGAGTGGCATTCAGGATTACGTGCCCATTGTTCAAACCTGCGGCGGGTTTCGCGGCGTGCACGTTCTCTCTTGCTATCTGCCACTAGACCTCCTGGGACTTTCAAACACTACTAAAGGGGTGTTGTAAGGAGTTTCTCGGCATGATGCCTTTTCCGTTCACCTAGGGCTTGGGATGTGCTGCGAAAAACTCCCATATCTTGGTCGCAAAAGTAGACCTAAGCGTCGGAATGTGAGCACCATTCTCCATTGTCCAAAGCTCTACCTCTGAAGAATTCTGACAGTTGGTCCATGCAGTAACTGCTGTCTCATCTCCGGCAATGTTGGGCTCTAGGTCGAGCTTTGTAGAACGGGTAACGGCGTTTTGTGTGCATTGATTAAAAGTTGCCCATTGACTTGCAGAAGCAACCGCGCCTGGGTACGAGGTTCCAAAAATCTGGCCACCTTCATAAAGAATCGTCTCATCTTTTGTTCCATGCACTTGAAGAACGCTGACAGAACTTTTGGCTCCGCAATCCGTTGCCTTGAAAAAGGACGCGCCAGCAAGACTGGCGATGGCCGCAATGCGATCAGGATGTCTACATGCCATTCGATACGACATGAAACCACCATTGGAGTGACCGACAAAATAGATGCGTTTGGCATCTATGGAGTAGTTAGATTCCATTTCTTTAAGAACTGAAAGCAAGTACGCCTCGTCAGCTACAGCAGATAAAAAATCACAGCATGCATCTGTCGCATTCCAGAATCGTCTCCCACTTGAATCAAGAGTGCCGTCTGGGTACACCAATATGAATTTGTTCGTTTCTGCAACAGATTCAAACTTCATGTAGCTCTCTTGCATTGCTCCAGTTGCGCCGTAACCATGCAAAAGTACAACCAGTGGGAGGCTCGTCCCTCTTGAATAGGAAGAGGGAATGAACTTGCTGTAGGCCCTTGCTGTTGAAACAATTGTTGTTGACGTAGCTGTTGGCTGTGTGGTTGATGGCGCGACTGACCATCGAGCCGAACCAACGGTGTAGCGGACCGGAGAACTAGATCTGCCGCTTCCATTTTTGTTTCGTGATACTGCACGGATGGTTACTTGAGCCCTGGTTGGCATTCCAGTAATCGTGCAAGATTGTTTGCCGCTCAGTATTTTGCAACTCTTATTGTTGGCAGTGACGAGCGTAGAAAGTATTGGCAATTTGCTGGTTCCCTTATTGATGGAAACACTGATTCGTAGGTCATGAGTTTTACTGCTCTTTTTCACAGACTCGACGGCTGTAATCCTTGGCGCCGATGGAGTTGGTAATGGCGCAGCCTGTGAATAAGAGTTATTGCTGAATACCGAGGCGCCGAGAGCAAGAACTGCTGTACCAATAAGTGAGAAAGTTCTTTTGTTCATTATTGAACTTTTCTACTACAACGCTGGCTGCAATAGAGCACTTTCTCCCAGTCTCGAGCCCATTTCTTTCTCCACTCAAAAGGCTTTCCACATGTCACACAGATCCGTGGCGCAAATCCATTCTTTATCTGTGCCTCGCGACTCATATTCAGAACACTATTCGCAGATTGCTCCACACCGAATACCATAGGTTCGTGAACAAGAGCACAGTCTGGGTCTTCGGAGACCAACTGAATCAGCAAATCGGTGCACTCCGCGATGCTCAGCCCAAAACTCATCGCATCTTGATGATCGAATCCCATTCAAAAATTGCATCCCGCCGCTGGCACGTTCAGCGAGCTCACTTCATCATCACCTCCATGAGGCGCTTCGCAGCCGAACTTCGTGACGCAGGTTTTGAAGTCGACTATCGCTTTGCGGAATCGATGCACCAAGGTGAGCAACAACACATTGATGAATTCACACCTTCAAAAGTCATAGTGACGGAGCCAAACAGTTTTTCTGCTCGCACACTTGTCTCAAAGTTAGGCATTGAGTCAGTGCAGTCGAATCAGTTTCTGTGTCATCCAGATGTCTACAAGGATTTCCTCAAGGGTCGCAAGGCTCTGAAGATGGAAGATTTCTATCGCTTCCAACGCAAGAGACTGAATGTGTTGATGGACGGCGATAATCCTGTCGGAGAACGCTGGAACTTTGATGAAGAGAATCGTTCTGGTCCGCCCAAGAAAGACCAAGATCGATGGCCAAAACCCGAAGTGACTGCGCTAGATGAACTTGATGCAGAAGTTCTCAAAGGCGTTTCACAATTCAGTTGGGGAGTAGAGCCAACAGGTCAATGGGCCACCACACGCGCTGGTGCACTACAACGCATGAATTACTTCATGCAAAGCATTCTGCCGATGTTTGGTGAACATGAAGATGCGATGCTTGCATCGAATTGGCACTTGGCACATTCCTTGCTCTCTCCATATCTCAACCTCGGTCTGTTATTACCTGAAGAAGTCGTGGCTGCAGCGAGTAAGGAATTTGCCGCTGGACGTGTGCCAATTAGTAGTGCTGAAGGATTCATTCGCCAGATCATCGGTTGGCGTGAATTTATTTGGAATTGCTACTGGCAATGGATGCCTGAATATGCACAGATGAATTCACTCGAAGCAACACGTGATCTACCGCAACTCTTTACCAACCCCAATAAAACCTCCATGGCTTGCATGAAGTCAGTTCTTCAGGGTGTGAATGAACGTTCGTACTCTCATCACATCGAACGCTTAATGATTCTCGGAAACTTCTCACTGATTGCGGGAATTAACCCTCAACAGTTAACGCATTGGATGTGGAACAGTTACATAGATGCAGCCGAGTGGGTAATGGTGCCGAATGTTATTGGTATGTCTCAATATGCAGATGGCGGCATGTTGTCTACAAAGCCCTACGCAAGCGGCGGCGCATACGTAGATCGTATGAGCGACCATTGCAAAGGTTGCGCATATGACCGCAAGAAACGTGTCGGCGAAGATGCCTGTCCATTCACAGTTTTGTATTGGGACTTCTTCCTTCGTCACGAAGACCGCTTCGTTCGAAACCCCCGCGTAGCCCGTCAAGTCCGTGCAGCCCAGCAACTTGCTGATCGGGACGACCTACAAACGACAGCAGTATCTATCTTTTCTCGCCTCGACCGCGGCGAGCTCTAAGCCACTACAACTGAGCCTGATTGACATCTGGCCTGCAATGGGTCACAAAATGAATTTCAAAGCTGACTGGTAAATCTTTCTTTCCTTTCATATGTTGTCCGTCCACACATCACTCGCGACGGCAGTTGTCGTTTATATCTTGAGGGAGAAATCGATGTCAGAAGCATCCAGCAATTTTGGAGCCCCAGGCATTGCCGAGCGGTTATCGGTTCTCCGAACGCCGCAACCAGGTACGCCTCCACTAAAAACAAACACACCGAAACGCATGCGACTTGAAGTACTCATTGGGGTAGTCGTTGTTTTGGCCGGAATAACAATGGCCCTTTTTCTCAGTGGTGGTGGCAGTTCATCTCCTGCAATCGGTGGGGAGCCTGCGACAAGTTCTCCCCAAATTGACGCGCAGGATTCTCGGCTAATGGCAGGGGAAGCCTTTATTGCAATTGCAGTGGATCCCGGCAACTTCCCACCGTCGTTATTGGTCGGTGACACAGTACGAGTTGTTGTAACGCCCAGCAATGACGGCAACGGAAGTGTTCGCAGTTTGAAGGAATTAACAGTTGTGCAGTCGGTGACGCCGCCTGCTGATATGGGAACTCAGTTTGTTGTGACCGTACGTGCGCCAGAAAGCCTTGCTACTGCCGTTGCAGCTTCTGGGGCAATTCATCTGTCAATTGTTAAGGGAGACAGCTAATGAACAGCCCTTCACCAACCATTTCTGAAGTTGCCAGGGCAATTGCAACTGCGTTGGCAGACGATCGAGTGCGACGCCACAACGAGGATCAGTTGCCTCCATCAGTTGACGAAGAACGACATATGGCGCGATTAACTGCTGCAGGAGTCTTAGCGCGGGCCCGTCCTCTAGATGCTTGGGGATTTGATGCGATACCCGATCCCGATGATCGACGAGTTATCGACGAAGCAATCGCTCAAGTTTTAGGACTTGGCCGATTGGAACCACTTCTTGAAGATGACGATATTTCCGACATTCATATTCGTGGCAACTTTCCGGTGTGGGTAAAAACTCGAAATGGTGAGCGACGTGAACATCCACCGATTGTTCAAACCGATGCAGAATTAGTTGATCTCATTCGTCGCATAGCTTCCCGAATGGGACATAGAGAACAACGTTTTGATCCTGCTCATCCTGAACTCAACTTGCAGTTACCTGATGGCTCGCGGTTATTCGCAGCTATGGAGATATCGGCTCATCCAACACTTGTCATTAGGCGACATCGTTTTGAGTTCTCAGCAATTCCTCAACTGGTCGAGCGCCAGATGATGGAACCAGAAGTTGGAAGTTTTCTTGCTGCTGCTGTTCGTAGCAGGAAGAACATAATTGTCGCTGGTGGAACTGGGTCAGGTAAAACCACTTTGCTTCGTGCTCTTATCAATGAAGTTGGACCTCTGGAACGGATAGTCACAATTGAAGATGCTTATGAATTAGGGATAGATCATTTTCAGAATGCCCACCCCGACCATGATGCTTTGCAAGCACGCACAGCAAATATTGAGGGTCAAGGAGAAATCACTATGGCTGATCTAACACGTATGGCTTTACGAATGGACCCAGATCGTGTGATTGTGGGGGAAGTACGAGGCGGGGAAGCGTTTCCAATGTTGTTGGCCATGAGCCAAGGGAACAATGGGTCAATGTGTACTTTGCACGCCGACAGTGCTCGATCTGTGTTTCCGAAACTGTTGGCGTATGTATCTATGGCTTCGACCGGAGTACCAACTGAGACTGTCAACCTTCTCATTGCAAGCGCAATCCACTTTGTAGTGCATGTGGAAGTCAGAGACAATGTTCGCCGAATAACTTCAATCCACGAAGTAGTTGACGCAGATGGAACTGCAATTGTCTCTAATGAGGTGTATTCAATAAATAGCACTACGCCGCAATTTGTGGCGTTGCGTGGGGCTACTGCCACACAATTGGAGAGGCATGGCTTCCCACGGGCGCGGGAATTGTCATGGAGCTAATTCTTTGGATCATTTGTGGTTTGGTTGTTGCTGGTGGTGCACTGACAGCAGTGCGTGGATCAGGAGGCGTATCAGCAGTTAGTGATGCATTGCGCGACCACTCTGTGCGGAGGCGCCAGGCAGACGACCAACGAGCGTTAGTGGAAGCTGTCGCTACGTGGACAGAAAACTTGCGAGACACTATTTCTGCATCGTCAGGTCTTGAGCAAGCAATCATTGCAACGGAGCTTCATTCTCCTCGTGCCATCTCTGTGCCTGTTCGTCGACTTGTTGCGTCACTTAGGTACGGATCATTGGAAGATGGCTTGCGACGCTTTGCAGATGATGTTGCACATCCCACATGCGACTTTGTGGTTGCAGCACTCATTACGACTGCGCAACACCAAACAAGGGACCTTGGACAGTTACTTGGCCACTTAAGTGACTGCGCGCGATCAGAATGTCATTTGTATTTACGAATTTGGGTTTCGCGAGCTCGGTCACGATCAGCAGTACGAATCATTACCGGAACAGTTGGAACCTTCATTGCAGGCCTGGTTGTGTTCAATCGTCCGTACCTTGCACCATTCGCTTCAGCAGAGGGCATTGTTGTTGCCTTCTGTATTTCGTTGTCATTCGGGTTCGCTATTTGGTGGTTACAACGAATTGCTCAAATTCGAACTCCGGCGAGGTTCCTAACGGGCCGCAATGCAGTGGCCACATCATGAAGGGCTTATTGCCAGAAGTGGCTGATTTGGAACTACTGGGCATCACCGAAGTTGATTTTGTTCGCCGGCTAATTCAACGAACAATATTCGCAACTGTGTGCGGCTTATTGTCAACCATCCTGTGGATCTCTTTTTGGGATAAGCCACCATTCATTGTCGTAATACTTTTGTGCATTGCGGTTCCGTACATTTCATGGCAGGTACCGGTAAAGCAAGTTGCCACAGCGAGCCGAATGCGTCGTTCAGACATGGACCTTGCGGTTGCTGTCTATTTAGATCTTGTGAATGTTCTATTGGCCGGAGGTGCAGGAGTCGAAACAGCAATGCTGGCTGCAGCAGGTGCTGGCGACGGATTCAGCTTTGAACAAATACGTCTTGCGTTAGTACGTGCCCAAAGTTCTCGTGGGTCGTATTGGGATTCGCTAAGGGAACTAGGCGAGCGCACTGGAGTTGAATCTCTCGAGGACGTCGCTCACAGTGTGCAATTAGCCGGAGAACATGGTGCGCGTATTCGGCAGTCCCTAGCCGCAAAGGCAACTGCTTTACGCAGCAAAAATCTGGCGCGCATAGAGCATGAAGCTGAACAGCGCACTGAACACATGGGTTTACCAATTGTGCTTCTGTTTCTCGGTTTCATCTTGCTCGTCGGCTATCCGGCATTTGTCGGAACCTTGGGTGCGCTTTAGCGCACCCTCTAGATCTCAAAAATAAGGAGAAAAAACATGTCAATTTCACGACAGCTATATCAGTACTACCGCATTCGGTTTGATGCCTCTCACGAGCGAGACATCGAACGAGGAGAAGTGAGTGCAACAACTGTCGTTATGGCAGCGGCACTTATTGCCCTAGCCATCACCGTGGGCGGAATCATCAGTTCGCGAGTGCGCGACAAGGCAAATTCGCTCAACCTCGGATGATGCTGCCCTCCGAGGCGAGGCGTAACCGGGGCGAGACCAGTATCCAAGCGGTGCTTCTCGTCCCGGTGGTTCTCGGAATCTTTTTTCTTGGTGTTCACGCAACAGCGCTAATCCATGGGGCCCATGTGGCGAATGCTGCAGCCATTCGTGGAGCACAAATTGCTGCATTTTCTAATAGTGAAGGAAACGATGTCGTGCGGGCAATGAATGAAATGGAACAAGTGGTTTCTGATCTGGGTTCTCATATGTATTCCGCCCCATCTTTGGAAATTGGAAGCAAGGCCGTACATGTCACAGTAAGCGTGGCAGTTCAATCAATTGTCCCATTTCTTCCAACAGCGGTAACTCGCTCTGCCACCGTTAGTCGTGAGCAGTTCCTCATGGAGCAAAACAGATGAACGGGAACACCTCGCGTGGCTCACTAACTGTGGAAGCTCTCCTTCTGGTTCCCGTATTGATGATGATGTTTCTTCTCATAGTTCATGTTGGACGCATAACCGATGCATCTTTTCGAGTACATCGGGCGGCCGACGTCAGTGCACGAATCGCTTCTCAATCAAGTTCTAATTCGATGATTTCACGTGGCGTGACGGCCGCGCACAACGATCTTGTTGGAAGTGGATCTAAGTGTGAACGATCAAACGTAATTGTCACTAGAGGCCATATCGGGCGTATTCAAACGGTGACAACCTCCATTACCTGTGTCGTCTCTTCGTCGGGCCTTGGCCTTTTGTCTTTGCCTCAACGAACCGTGCGAGCAACATCCACCGAAGTAGTGGATTATTTCTCAGGCCGATGATGAACAGAAAGAATCAAGGATCACTTTCGGCTGTGATGGTTTGCCTCGTAATGGCGACTATGGCATTGACCGGTTTGGCATATGACGGAGGACGATTTGTATCGGCATACATGGAAATGTCTGATACAGCACAGAATGCAGCCCGATTAGGAGGACAACAACTCGTTGGTATTCGTAGTGGGAATCCTCACATTGACGAGGACTTAGCTACCTCAGCAATGCGTGCATATTTAGTGGCTCGCGGACTCACGGGAAAATTCGATGTGCAGGGGACAAAGGCGACAGTTGAGGTTTTCAAAAAAGTGCCAATGCAGATTCTTGGCATCGTCGGTATCGGTGAACGCACAATTCGGGTGATTCGAACTGTGGATGTGGTGGATGGCTGATGAATCGGATACAGCGTCTCGCAACCTTTTGTGGACTCATTGCAATCCCCACATGGTCGCTCTATCAGATCATTCTCATGGTCTGTCAAGACGCAATCATTGACACCTTGTTTGATGCAACAATCAATTCGCTTGAACTTCTTCTCCTGTTGCACGTACTTGTACTAGCAACGTCCCTTCTGATGTTCCAGTTGCTGATCGTTGGCCGCTCTCACTCAGTTCTTCGAGGTTCTCTGCGATTGGTCAATCGACCGCTGACATGGCTTAGTGCATCACTGGTGTTTTCTCCGTTGACACAGCACTCTTCATCTGCTGCAACCCATCAAACGGAAGGTATCCCAGCGACAGGAGTCATATCGCCAATTATTGCGGCTGGAGCCTTGGCTCATATCTTGCGACGACGCAGAGAACAGATTCAGCAAATGACAACTCCAGATCGCTTGACAGAAAGCGAACTTCAAATCATGAAACAGATTCAACGATGCGCACAAGACGCAAAAGTTGAATGCGCGGGAACGGTTGACCTCATGAGTAATTCTGAAGTGGTTCAGGTTATGAGAGCAGTAGACCGACCTCTGCCAGACCAAACGACTCAAGACATGGTCGTAACGGAGTGGGCTTTAGTTGTAAAGCTTTTTGGATATCCAGTAGTTGAGAATGGGGCCGGAGACATCGCGCAGTTTAGAAAGCGTCGTGCATTAGAACTACTGACTTGGCTTGCACTTAATCGAGATAGATCCCGACGGTCGGCTGCTCGCACTGCAATGTGGGATTTGGATATCACTGACTCAACATTCTCGACGATTGTGTCAGACATGAGAAGGGGTCTTGCAGAAATAGATCAGCACTCCCAACGATCTGACTGGGTACCGACTACGTACTCAGACGAATTACCGCTCAGTATCCGAGTCATTACCGACGATGTTCTGATGGCCCAGGCCTTGGAGAGTTTTCGAAAAGACTCAAGAAATTCCTCTGAAATCGTTAAAGCGCTTTCGGATGTCCGTGATGTGCCGTTTGCTGGAACTTCGTATTCCTGGGCAGATCTGGATGGCACCACAACGCGATTAGTAATTTTGGCAATTACAGCGGCAATGGAGATTGCACGCTGGGCTTTGAACACAGGAGATATGACAACATTTGAAATCGCCGTAACTGCTGGGCTTCGGGTGTTCCCAGGACACGAGGAACTGCTTGCCCTTCAGGAAGAAGCCAAGCTGCGGTGTCATAACTCGGGGTTTCAATCAGTGATGTGACGCAAATGTTCGGACGAAAGACTCCAGGGATGATTACACGATTGGTTAAGTCTCGGTGAAGTTCATGGCAATTTTTTTCCAAGAGACTGCTGTACACGAACTGGAACTCAATTTAACCAAAATGGTTGATTGGGATGTCAACGCATTAGTTGGGTTGCTGTTATGAAACACACGAATATCCCACACTTCGTCTGTTGTCCGATCTCCGCCAACCTTTACGACAGGCGAATCTTCTAAGACGTAAGTACTAGATGTTCCTGTAAACAACCCGGTAGCACCTTGTGCCCTAGATACAGTTGCAATCACTGTTTCCTGGTTAGAAGCTCCGATTTCGAGGCTGTAAATGGGCGTGGTGTCAGGCTTCGAGCATTTAATTATGGCTGGA
>Ga0214162_1000019_pt1 | contig 35614 bp, 38 predicted proteins | sample LakMenepilimnion_3_FD_153000 | JGI IMG/M metagenome (GOLD analysis project Ga0214162, IMG submission 153000) | Freshwater microbial communities from Lake Mendota, WI - Practice 20APR2010 epilimnion v5 | ecosystem: Environmental > Aquatic > Freshwater > Lake > Epilimnion/Euphotic zone | place...
GGTACGTTCACCACGATGTCAACTGCACGTTGTGCAACATCAGCCGGAGCAAATGACGTTGCCGTTACGAAATCTGCAGTGCGTTGCAGACGACCCCATGGGTCTCCGCGGTAATCTGAATGTTGGGCGACTCCGGCCATTGCTAGCGGATGAAGTGATTGAAATAACAGAGCGCGCATGCCGCCAATGAACATGGATGAGTCTGAATGGACGATGTGAAGGGGAGAGGATTCCGAAAACCATCGTGGGCCCGTGGCGTTCATGATTGCGTCACGTTTTTCCTCGGCGTTATCGCCGATCACACGGTCCCGCAGGGCGGCTGCAATTGCAAGACGAACTGACTCAACTCGGTCAGAGACGGCTGCAGGCACTTCGGGCATGTCTCTATCGTGCCATCCACAGTGAGGAAATGCACGGCGAATGCGTCACATGTTGCGGTACCTATACGCTTTCCCACGTGACCGATGCACCAATTCCAGCAAGCCAATCTTCACGAATGCCTCGGTGGGTACCGAGGGCCGTAGTGATCTTTTGGTTGGGGTTCATCGGCACCCTTGTTCTGCGGTTCACATTTCACCGTCTGAACAGTTTCCTCATCCTGATGCTGGTGTCATTGTTCATTGCATTGGCGCTGGAGCCAGCCGTAAACAAGCTTGTTGCTAGAGGCAGAGGAAGACGTTCATCGACAGGACTGTTGCTACTGGGGCTTGTCGTTATCTTGTTCACGTTCGTGGGGGCAGTCGGCACCATCGTTGGTCAGCAGATGGCAGATGTGTTGTCAAACAGCGAACAATATGTAAACGACACTGTGAAGATTCTGAACGACACATTTGGTTCTCAAATTGATGCAGCTTCGGTGAACGAAAGAATTAGCGATCCGAAGGGGCCAGTTCAGAAGTTCATTGATTCACAACAAGACAAAGCTTTCAATCTTTCCGTACAAGCTCTTGGCGCTCTCTTTCAAATGTTTACTGTGCTTTTGTTCTCGTATTACTTGGTTGCAGACGGACCAAAGTTGCGTCGATCGATATGTTCGCGATTGCGACCAGACAAGCAACGACAAGTTCTGAATGCATGGGAGTTAGCCATCACGAAAACAGGCGGGTACTTGTACTCACGTGCTCTGCTAGCAGTGATCTCTTCTTTCTTTCATTGGATTGCATTCCAAGCCATTGGAATCCCGGCACCCATTGCTATGGCGTTGTGGGTCGGATTCGTTTCACAATTCCTGCCCGTAATTGGTACGTACATTGCGGGAGTATTGCCATTGGTACTGACCTTTGTTGAGTCGCCAGTTAAAGCCCTTGTTGTCGTTGGCTTTATTGCTGTGTATCAACAATTGGAGAACTACTTGTTCGCACCGAAGGTGACTGCACGAACATTGGAATTACATCCCGCTTTGGCCTTTGGTGGCGCACTAGTTGGAGGTGCTGTTCTTGGCCCAGTTGGCGCAATTCTGGCGTTACCTGCAGTTGCAATGGGTCAGGCGCTTACTTCTTCGTGGGGAACACGTCATGAAGTAATCGATGATCCGTTGACGTATCTTCAAGCTGCAAAACCACCTCGTGCTAAACGAGGTTCTCGAAAGAAACCATCAGCGTGACGGGTATTTCACCTTCACAATTTGTGCCAGTTGCAGTTGTCTCCCGTAGTGGTGTTGATGAAAGCGCGCATTTTGGCGCAGTGGTGTGTTTAGGTCGCAACGGCGACATTGAGTTTTCACTCGGTGACCCCCATACGCAGATTTTTCCACGATCATCTACGAAGCCACTACAGGCATTGGCGATGGTGCGTTCTGGTTTGTCGCTTCCGGCAGAAAAATTGGCTCTGGTGTGTTCTAGTCACAACGGCGAGGCAATTCACCAACAGACCGCACTGGCAATTCTTGCTGAGTTCGGACTTGATGAAAGTGCATTGGGTAATACGCATGCGTATCCGATGCTCACAGAATCAGCTCATGAAGCAATTCGTGCAGGCCTTCCAACATCTGCATTGCAGATGGGTTGTAGCGGAAAGCATTCCGGCATGGTGGCAACGTGTGTCATCAATGGTTGGCCACTTGGGAATTACCTTGAGCAAGATCACCCTTTGCAACAAGCGATTACTCGTACTGTTGCAGAAGTGACTGGTCACGATGCATTTGCGATTGGAATTGATGGCTGTGGTGCTCCGGCCCACGTAGTCAAACTAGTTGGGCTTGCTCGCGCAATGAGTGCAATGGCAACTGGTGCAGCGGGCGAGTCCGGAACTCAGATATATAACGCGATGTCGCAATTCCCGTACATGGTTGGTGGCAAGGGTCGCGATGTAACCACAATTGTGTCGGGTATCGATGGGTTGTTTGCGAAAGATGGTGCTGATGCTGTGTATGCAGCTGCATTGCCAGATGGTCGAGCTGTTGCATTGAAAATGTCTGATGGGTTTGGACGTGGCTCGCAGACAGTGTTGCTTGCAGCCCTGCAAAAGCTTGGGGTCGATATCAGCCATGTTGATAACAGCATCGTAGAAACTGTGTATGGGCATGGGAAACCAGTTGGTTCAGTACGAGCGATTGGGTTTGACTGAAATGGCTATTCCATTTGTCCCACGCATTGACGATGCACCGTATGCAGAAATCACTCAGGTATCACCACTTATTCAAAGAGTGATTGCAAAGAATCCGTCAAAGTTCAGTTATCACGGAACTGGCACCTACATTTTGGGTTCAAACGACGTAGTTGTGATTGACCCAGGTCCGAAACTAGATAGTCATCGCGATGCTTTACGTGCAGCACTTGATGGCAGAAATGTTGTGGGCATCGTGGTGACACATTGTCATTCAGACCATTCTCCGCTGACTGAATGGCTTCATGGCGAGACGGGTGCTACTCGGTACGCCATTGGGCCACATCGTGTGTATGAAGGTTTCATTGAAGAAGATGACCATGACGCATCGGAAGATGACCCCGCAGATGCTGTTGAGACTGATGAAGAAAAGGAAACAACCGATCTTGCTTTTTCTCCAGATGCAGCAGTGACTGATGGACAGAAGTTTTTAGCAACTAAAGAGTTCGCTCTCACCGCAGTTGCTACTCCTGGTCATACGTCAAATCACTTGTGTGTTTCTATGGATACAGAAGGTGCTTTGTTTACTGGTGACCATGTGATGGGTTGGTCAACCACCATCGTGTCGCCACCTGATGGAGACATGCGCCAGTACATGGATTCAATGCGCAAGGTGATTGCGCGTGATGACCGAATCTTGTGGCCAACGCATGGTGGGCCAGTGACAGACCCACAACCATTTCTTGTGGCGTATCACGAACATCGTTTAGAACGCGAACGTCAGATAGTTGTACAGATTGCTAGTGGCAATAACACCATTCCGGGAATTGTGAAAGTGCTGTATGCAGCCATTGACAAAAAACTGCACAGGCCAGCACGACGCAGCGTGTGGTCTCATCTACGCAAATTGGTAGATGATGGTGTGGTCGCAACGGACGACGGTGGAGAACCGCGACTGCTTGGTTCGTACCACTTAGTCGGCTAACGCTCTTTCTTGTTCTTGCGTATACGTCGACGGCGCATCACGAATCGCACGACACGATCGGTGAGAATTGTGAGCGCAATGATGATGACGGTGTACCACCACAAAGGAACATTGTGAGCTTTGTACACCACAAAGTTGATATTGATGCGGGTGGTATTTGCCGCGATAAGAGCAATGATGATTAGGGAACCAACGATGGCTGCAACAGTGCCAAGACCAGCACCTTTATCAATTTCTAGTTCGGAGTTGTCGTCGTCAATCATGTGAGTTGTCCTTCGTGGTTACTTCACACTGTATTCAATTACAGAATGACTACTTGACAGCGCCAGCTGCCAATGTTTCGGGGTCGAAAAGCGCAAAGAAATCCTTAGTAGATCCATTGAGATGACGATTCGGATCACCCATTCGATTGTCAATGATTTCACCCCGTCGGGTTGCCTTACCGAAATCGCTGTACACGGAAAAATACGGCCATTGACCATTGATGTCTAGTTCCATGCCAGTTTTGCATCCGAGTACAACAAGGGTGTCTGCCAACATGCCAATGTTTACTTTGCCGACGGCGACAAACATCATGAGACCATCTGTGCGAAGGCAAATGGCTGAACGAAAGTTGTAGACCTTGTTTCCGAAGTCATTACCCCAATCAACTTTGGGGTAGTTGGCATACACAGATTTTCCATTGTGTACAAGTGGTGGCAAGTTTTGTCGCAATGACGCCCAAGAATCTTTGTCAGTAATGGTGTCTCCCCAAATGCCAACTGTGCTGATGCCATCTTGTGAAATTGCAAGCGTGGCGTACCCCTTGCGTAATTTGCGCACAGTCTTTCCTTCGGTGACGTAACCACCTGGTTGATGTTCAAAACGAAACCCGCCGTTAAAACTTGCGATTAATGAGCGCAAAGCAGTGCCGCGAATCTTTGATCCGTTTTTCCACCCTTTGCCGCCAGGCATCTCTGTGCCATTAAACATCGCGGTGCGAACTCGAGTCGGGTCAAAAGTGGCCATCGTGGCAACGACAGAACCAAAGCACCACAAAGGCCGAATTGATGTGGCGTACACGATTGGTTTGGTGCGCACACGCATAACAGCTTGCCATTGGCCTTCGCCCGGCAGTGCTGGAAGAAGTTGAGACGAAAGATCTGCAGGTTTGGCTGGGATAGTTGTTGATGTTGTTGTAGTCGAAGTTTCAGGAGTCGTGGTTGTGCTCGTTGTTGACGTAGTTGTTGTCGACGTGGTGGTTGAGGTAACAACCGTGACAGAGGTGTTGTCGATGGGGCACGAGGATGTAGCCACAGTGGGACGTATCTGTAGTGGTGTGACGATGTCAGGAACAGAGGTAGTTGTAGACGATTGGGCGGACGACGGAGTCAATGTCGTTGAAGTTTGTAACGGTGCTTCAGTAATGGGGGCTATCGCAAGTGCAAGGGAGTTGGCCGGAGCAACAGCAGGTGGGTCGTTGTGAAGCCATGCTTCCAATTGGTCAACAATTGCCCCCATTTTATTTTCGCGTGCCCATGATGCAATGTTTTGTTGCAGCGGGTCACGGGGATGAGCGCGAACGTATTGAGTCACCGAGACAGCAACAGCTAAGACGAAAATGGCAACAAGTATGCCGACAACACGGAGAAGTAAGCGTCGTGTCATGCGGTAAAGGCTATGTGCAACACCTAGGAAGCACTGCCCTTGTCACGCAAATGCCTACCGATATAGGCAACGACAACCTGTTGAGTCTCGTCATCGAAATATAGGTGGATACGAACCAAGTGAGTTTTGCGCCCACGACGAAGATGTGCTTCAGCGCGAACGGTGCGACCCCGCCAATCGATGAGGTAGTCCTCCTCATATTTCTGACGAGCTGTCACTGAAATTGCTGGCACGAAGTCAAGACCCATTTGGCGACATGCCAATTTGATACTGGTGCCGGTGATCTCACCCGACATCCAGGCTCGAGCTACTTCGTTCAGGCGCACTAAGTCTTGTAACACGCTGACTGGTTCTGGCCCTTCAAGACCTTCACCCGACTCAATTGCTCGGTCATGAAATACGAGGAATGGACAATGTAAACGAGCAAGACGTAGCGCTTCCGTCATTGACGGAACAGCACGAACTTGAGCCGTGTTTCCTGCTTGAGTTTCAAGCGAGACATTGCGAAGGATTAACTCATCTAGTTGGCCACCTTTTCGTTCCAACTGCGTGCGTTGTTCCGATAACAAGCGGTCAGCATCAGCAAGTGCAGCTTCAAGTTCGTCAACAGAGGCCTCTAGTTGTTCAATGTGAAGAGCTTGTTCTTCGTTTTCAATTTCTTCATCTGGTTGTTCACGTACTGGAAGATCAGTAATTTCGAAATCTCGCCTAGGTGGAGGCGGTACGCGCGGTGCAGCAACTGAACGTGCTGCTGTGTCAATGACTAGTCGAATTATTCGGTGTTGTTCTCGTATTTCATATGCTGCGGGCAACTCACGTCGTCGCGTTATGTCAGGTTCGGTGTTTCCTGCCCACTGAACAATGATGCAGCCAGGCCCAATCAGTGAGTAGCCGGCTAGTTCTGTGAACCCTTTGAGGGCCGCTGCGTTTGTTAATTGAAATACATGAGCTAATCCAACAAGTGGTCCTGCACCAATAGCAACGAGCGGTTGCGTTCGCCTTTCATAGTCGACGATTTCAACGATGGCGGGAAGTCGCCGGCCGGGCGCAAGAATAAATGCTGCAACTTCTTGGCCGCCTAACTCGGTGTCTACCAACGCTGCTGCATCTGTGATGTATCTGTTTGCATCTTCAGATGGCACAGCACGTAATGCTGAACGAACTAATTGCACAACACGTGGCGGCAACATTGGTGGCGTATACGGTACGACTTTGGCTGTACTAGGGGTTGACACAATTCGCACGTCGAATGTCAGAACATCCGCCAGCAACACAACACTGATTGTCAGAGTTTCAACGTGAGTACTTCCTGGCGCACTTTCAGTAATGGTGAGACGAAAGACCGGATCGTCAGACGAATGTCGCGTACGCACCGTTGTGCCTGGGCCATATGAATCAATCGGGTAGTGCGCAACAAGCCAATCATCGACGACATCAATGAGTGCCATACGTTGTGAATTATCGCAATCACGTGTTGTCAGCGATAGGGCGTACGTCGTAATCATCGACGGCTCGAATTGCTACAAAGGGAACTAGCGGTACGGGGTGAGCGCATCGTGAACGAGCGACAAGAGGGAAGTAACTGTGGCTGCGTCATCAGGATCGAGTGTAAGCAAACGGTCAAAGGCAGAGGACTCGAAGTCGATAGCAGGGTGCAACTGGTAGCGCTGATGGGCGGGAAGTGGCGGTTCTGGGGTCTCAAGCCGGGCTGTCCCTGGCGATTCTCGGTCAATCCAGCATTGGGCGGCTGAGCCAAGAGCCTGCACAGTCCAGCCGGTTTCGAGGCGAACAGACCATGGCCCGGCCGGTTCGGCGGGAAGGCTGATGGCATCGGGAGCGTGCGTCACGGGCACCTGCATTCGCATGATTGGTCCAGAGTGATCGCGATGATTCACCTCAGCAACCACGGTGTCGTGGGCTACTGGCAGAACCATTGGGTCGTCTTGCATACGAACTGAAGCGTTGTATTGAGTAGGTGTCACAACTTCCCAAACCCACGGGCGGCCGCCGGTATCAATAACGGGAACATTCATACCCACCCACGCGACGTCAAGGCCAGGCATAGTGACGCGGCGCCATACAAGAGACTCTGGGTGTTCGGCGAGTGATCGTCTCACCCCATCTACAAACGTTTGCACGAGTGTTCATGTTGGTGTGAAATGGTCCGAGAATGGTGGATACCCCCACGAATGGGAGACTTGCCACATGCCAATGTTTGAGTCCGGTGACATCTCAATCAACTACCAGATCACTGGTGCTGGACCTCGAGTGTTGTTTTTCAATGGGTCTGGTGCGACATTGCAGTCCACTGAACTTCTCATCCGCTCGCTTTCGAAAGAGTGTGAAGTGCTTGCCCATGACCAACGTGGCCTCGGGCTCACTTCCATACCTGAAGGTCCGTACACCATGGCGCAATATGCCGCAGACGCCGCGGCATTGCTTGATCATGTTGGTTGGAACACATGTGCAGTTGTCGGAATCAGTTTTGGTGGCATGGTTGCACAAGAGTTTGCGGTGTCATTCCCGACGCGTGTTGAAAGATTGGCATTGTTGTGCACGTCTACAGGTGGAGCCGGCGGTTCGTCGTATCCGTTGCATGAGTTAGCTGCTTTGTCTGCAGAAGAACGAACCACAAAGATGGCGACACTAAGTGACACTCGATTTACTCCTGAATGGTTGGCGTCTCACCCTGCAGATGCGCAAATGATGAGTATGAGAAATGACCAAGCTGAGAAGTCTGCTGATGTGATTCGTGGCGAACGCCTACAACTAGCTGCCCGCATTGGGCATGATGTGGAGAATCGTTTGCATGTGATTACTTGTCCCACATTTGTGACGGCAGGAAAGTTTGATGGAATTGCACCGCCTGTTAACTCAGAGGCCATTGTCGAACGCATTTCAGATGCGACACTGTCGTTGTATGAAGGAGGGCACATGTTTCTTGCACAAGACCCCACTGCAATTCGTGAGATTCGTACGTTCCTCTCAACTGGTGTTCGTCCAGGGAACAAGTAGGTCACTATGGCTATGAATGTTCTCCTGATCACGCTTGATCAATTTCGTGGCGATTGCTTGTCAATTGCTGGTCACGCAGTTGTAAAAACACCCAACCTTGATCGTCTGTGCGAGCGTGGCGTTCGGTTGTCACGCCATTACAGCCAAGCGTCACCGTGTGCGCCAGGTCGCGCCTCTTTATATACAGGCATGTACCAAATGAATCATCGGGTTGTTGCAAATGGAACACCTCTTGACGAAGGGTTCGACAACATTGCACTTGCCGCACGACGTGCCGGGTACAAGCCAACTCTTTTCGGATATACAGATCAGTCAATTGACCCCCGAGTAACAACTGGCGCTGATGATCCTCGACTTCAAACGTATGAAGGAATATTGCCAGGTTTCGATTGTGCGCTTGACCTGACACGCCAGATGACGCCATGGAGAGAACTTCTTGCCGAAAAGGGATACAACACATCGCCAGGAATTTTGGAACTGCTTGCGACAGAGAATGAACGCCCAGTTGAGGTGAGCGTCAGCAACTTCTTAGCTAACAACTTAATTGATTGGATTAGCAGCCAAGATTCCTCATGGTTTGCACATGCGAGTTTTCTTCGTCCACATCCTCCGTATTCAGCAGCCGGCGAGTATTCAACAATGTATGACCCAGCGTCTGTTGGTGAACCGATTCAACGCGCTGAAGAAGTACACCCGTTTCACGAAGTGATGTTGATGCTTGACGGGACAAAGGCGCCGACTGAGCCTGAACAAATGGCACATATGCGTGCTCAATATTTCGGAATGATTAGCGAAGTTGATTACCAACTTGGCCGAATCTTTGATGCACTAGTGGAATCTGGCGAATGGGACAACACAGTGATCGTTGTAACTGCTGATCATGCAGAAATGCTGGGCGATCACGGTCTGCGCGAAAAAGTTGGCTATTGGGAAACCAGTCAGCACATCATCGGAGTGGTTGCGGACCCTCGCCATTCAAGTGTTCACGGAACTGTGGTCGAGAAGTTCACAGAGAACATTGACATCATGCCAACACTGTGCGAAGTGATGGAGATCGCTATCCCTGCACAATGTGACGGTTTGCCATTGACGCATTTCATTAATGGCACAGAGCCGCCGTGGTGGCGCGACGCGGCTCATTGGGAATACGACTGGCGTTTTGCTCTGATTCCCGCCGATAGGTACGTGTGGCCGTGGCGTCGGCGACTGGAACAACTCAACCTTGCTGTGCGACGTAGTGACACTCATGCGTATGTTCAATTCGGTGATGGTGACTTTTTGTGTTTCGACTTGGTGGCCGACAATACGTGGCGCACGTTAACTACTGATGCAGAAGTGATTTCTGAAAATGCACGTGCAATGTTGACATGGCGTATGGAGCATGCAAATAGAGATCTGACTGGATTTCTTGTTGAAGGTGGCGGTGTTGGCCGTTGGCCAGAAAACGTTGAGTGGCGTACTGAGTCTTAATCAGACCAGCGGTCATATTTGACCATCTGACTAAGTGGCGCACGACGCAACGGACCGTGTTTACCCATGGGGTGACCAAGTGGAACCATGGCGTACACGCCCCATGGCTCTGGTATCTCTAACAATTCTCGAACCTTTACTTCGCTTGCCGAGATAAGAGTGGTGAGAACTCCGCCTAATCCTTCAGCGCGAGCAGCAAGCAATAGGTTCTGTACCGCGGGGTACAAAGAGGCTCCGCCCACAACTGGTGTGCGTCCAAGGTTTCCATCAGTCACGAATACTTCACGAGGATCGTGAATGAACATGATGACAACGGGAACATCAGCAAGTGATTCAGCGAGACGTGTGCCGACTGCAAGGCCAGTGCGTGTTGCTTCCACAATGTTCTCTGGCATTCCTTCAACACGCTTCATATTCATTTCAACGTATTTGGCCCATTCGGCTGCGTAGATTTCGCCGAGCTTCTGTTTCAGTGCACGATCACGCACCGCGATGATGCGCCATGGTTGTCTGTTGCCACCGCTTGGTGCCCAGATTGCAGCTTGCAACACGCGTTCGAGAGTTGCATCATCAACAGGTTTATCGCTGATGCGCCGAATGGATCGGGTGGTGGAAAGAATTGAATACAGATTGTCGGTGTCGCTCATGACTGCAATCTAATCGGAATGACGACAGCCCTTAGCGTTGTGACGCACTGGCCGGCCATGGTGACATCTCTAACCCGGCACCTTGGTATACGCCATACAGTAAAGCCGCGTACTCAACTGAAATATGTGCTCGAGCAAGGCGAACGAGTTCATCACGAAAGAGAACGCCGTGAGAATCGGCACCGACAATGACATGCGCTACTTCATGTAAAGCCGTAGCGGCGGTGGTTACTTTCCCACGGAGACAAATTGTGTGTGAACCAATGTCTGCAGATGCCAGTGATGTTCTGGTTGCTCGGCCAATGACGACTTGAGGCGTATCTATATCTTCCCGCGTGCACACATGTTGTAACCATTGTTCGATGTGATGTGATGAGAAATTACGTGAACCAAGTTCGTTGTCAACAATGTCTTCACATGCATAAGTGAGTGCTTGTTCTTCAGAGCATTTCTGGTAGTCACTGGCGCGAGCAATTGCAACCTGAACAAACGTGTGTAGTGAACTCACGACAGTTCGCCGCGCACACCAGCAGTAAACGCCCGTCCGGAACCGCCGAAGCCACTGCCGGCTTGTCTACCGTTGATGTATGCGCCAGAAGATGTGTCGCTATAGGAATAACCACCGCGTAGCGGCGGGCCATTGACTCGCAATTCGTGTTGGGCCCGTTTCATACGATCTGCAAGTACTAATCCCGAACCAGGTGTTTCAGACACGAAGTCTTTGCGCGCAACAGAGAGTGATTCCTCTATTCCCAGTTGAAAACCCTTCCACCAAGCAACTCGCCACGACCTGTCGCCTCGTGGCAAAAGTCGTGCACCCATTGCATCAGCAGCTGCGAACAACGTGCGTGCTGCGAAAATATCTGCGGCGCGTCCGTACAGAACAATGACGCATTGGTCTCCCTCGTCATCTGCGCGATACCCCGCGCATGAATGCAGAAGAGCAATGGTGTACAAAATATTTTGACGACGAACGCGATATAACCCGCCAACATGAATACGTTCCACAACGACAGTACTGTCTTCTTCTGGACGAGACGATGTGATGTCTGACTGCGAGAGCCCATGTTTTTGCATCAGTTTTGATGCCATAGCAAGAGCCGATTCAGCTTCGGCCTGCGGAGTATTGGGGTGCTGAGCCAGATTCAGCATGGCATTGATACGGTCGCGCTGGTCGCTCATTGCGCAAACTCTACGTGTGGGGTGGTTAGTGGTTGAGGACACTGGAAAGGAACGCACGTGTACGTTCCTCTACCGGAGCTGAAATCACTTGTGATGGTGGACCTTGTTCCACGATGACGCCGCCATCCATGAACACAACTCGGTCTGCAACACCCTTTGCAAAGCCCATTTCGTGGGTAACGACCAACATGGTCATTCCATCTTGGGCCAACGATTGCATCACTTGTAATACTTCACCCACTAATTCGGGGTCGAGCGCGCTTGTTGCTTCGTCGAACAAGATGACGTCTGGGTTCATAGCAAGCGCGCGAGCAATTGCTACGCGCTGTTGTTGTCCACCGGAAAGCTGCGCAGGATAGGAATTGTCTTTTCCAACAAGTCCGACGCGGGTGAGTAGGCCATGTGCAATGGTTGCTGCTTCATCTGCACTTCGCTTCAGTACTTTGCGTTGTGCAACACACACGTTCTCTAGCGCGGTCATGTGAGGGAACAAATTGAATTGCTGAAACACCATTCCAATGTGTGCCCGTGCTTCATCGATATCACAATCAATATCTGTCAGTTCACGACCAAGAACTACAACAGTTCCTGCAGTAGGTGTTTCCAACATATTGACGCATCGCAACAGTGTGCTCTTGCCTGAACCAGATGGGCCGATAATGCAGACGACTTCACCACGCTGTACTTGCAAGTCAATGCCACGCAACACATGGTTATCACCGAAAGATTTATTGAGATTGGTGATGTTGACAACGACATCTGAATTCATCGGCTGGCTGCCTTTTCACGTCGTTCCATCCACGCAACAAGTTGAGTGAGCGGAACGGTCATTGCCAAGTACACAAGACCAGCAACGATAAGTGGAGTTGCATTTGCAGTGCTGTTCACACCGTCGCGACCGAAACGTGCAAGGTCACGAGTTCCGGCAGTAACACCGAGAACGGAGATAAGCGATGTGTCTTTAATGAGAAGAACAAATTCATTTGTTAATGGCGGCACGATGATGCGTAATGCTTGAGGAATGATGATTGTGATCATGGCGCGGGAATATGACATACCTAATGACCGTGCGGCTTCCATCTGGCCTTTGGGTACGGCCTCAATTCCTGCACGAATTGTTTCTGCCATGTATGCACTTGCGACAAGGGCTAACGGAACTGCGCCTTGAAGGTATGGGTTTGGCCAACGCCAACCAGTTGCGATGGGAATACCAAACCCAAGAATTAAAAGAGTGACGAGGAGCGGAATACCACGGAAGATCTCGATGTATGTTGCTGCGAACCAGCGATACGGACGAACGGTGCTAAGGCGCATGAGCGCGAATAACAAACCAAAAGAGAGCCCGCCCGCGAAGCCCAAAATGGTGAAGATAAGGGTGTTCTTTCCCGCGCTGAGAAGAATGTCTGGGAACTGTTCAACCACAATGTCCCACTTGAACATGGCACCTTGTAGTCGACCCCAATCAACAACAAGAGCCACGGCCAACAGGGCGATTACAGAAAGTACATACACGGCTGTGCGCCTGTATTGCGCTTTCTTGCGCTTGCTGATGGCCATGGCTCTCAGAGGTTGTTTTAAGTAATGGAATGTGACCGAGTGTGGCCTATCCGAAGTACTTCTTGAAGATGCCGTCGTATACGCCATTCGCACGGAATTCCGTGAGGCTGGCGTTGATTGCGGCTACAAGATCTGTGTTTTCCAGTGATGTTGCGAAACCGTACTTCTCTGATTCTGTATCAAATTTGATCGAGACTGCAGAGGTGCCCATTTTTGTTGCACGGTATGCATTGATGGGGAAGTCCTGAAGAACTGCGTCAACTTGCTTTGACTCAAGAGCCAAGAACATTGCTGCTGCATCATCGAACGACTGAATCTTTGCATCAGGTGCATTGGTCTTTGCGTACTCTTCACCAGTTGTTCCAGTTTGTACTGCAACGGTCTTGCCACTGAGTGACGCAAGTGAATTCAATGCATCCTTGTCTTCTGTGCGAACAAGAAGTGACTGGAATGAATCAAAGTAGCCATCGGAGAACCCAGCGTTAGCAGCGCGCTCTTCAGTGATGGTCAGTGAGGAAGCAACTACGTCACATGTGCCAGCTTTAGGAGCCAACCAGATGCCGTCGAACGGCTGAACAGTGACTTCAAGAGCAAGTCCGTAACGCTCTGCGACCGCGCGCATGATGTCCATGTCGAATCCGGTCCATGTGCCATCTTCGCTCTGGAATTCGAATGGCTCGTATGGAGCATCTGAACAGACAGTCAACTTGCCTTCAGCAATTGGTGTGAATGTCAATTCCTGTGTTGCTGCAGAACCTGCTGCAACAGTTGTGTCTGATGATGAATCACTGCCGCCGCATGATGCGACAATGAATGAAAGTGCTGCAAGCGATGCAAGCAGGCGGGTGGTACGTGCCATGGTGACTCCTAGGGGTGTCGTTGGAAATGTTTCTAGAGACCTTAGACCACTCGCTGAGGGGTAGCCATTTTGGCCATATTTGACAGTGCCCGCATCCTTTGTCCCCAAGCGGCAATACTCGTATCGGTGAAACGGCGTACAGATATTGAGGGGCTCCGCGCCGTTGCAGTGCTTGCGGTCTTGCTTTTTCATGCCGGTGTACCTGGCCTCGCTGGTGGCTATGTAGGAGTAGACGTCTTCTTTGTCGTGTCTGGTTTTCTGATCACCTCTCTATTAGTGGCTGAAAAGGCCAATACGGGCAAAGTGTCCTTGGGGGCTTTCTACGCCAGGCGCGCTCGGCGCATTTTGCCTGTCTCAGGATTGGTGGCGGTTGCGACTCTGATTGCTTCATGGATTTGGTTGGAACCACTTCGGCTTCGTTCGTTGGCTGATGATGTTCTAGCAGTTGCCTTGTTCTCCTCGAACTTTGTGTTTGCATATCGAGGCGCTGACTACTTGCAATCTGCGCTGCCGCCATCACCGCTACAGCACTACTGGAGTTTGGCTGTTGAAGAGCAGTTCTACGTGGTGTGGCCAGCGCTTTTGATGTTGGTGTGTATTGGTGTCGGAACTCGCACTATGCGCAATGTACGTCTTCGGGTTGGTATCACTGCTGGTGTTGCCGCAGTTGCTTCCTTCATTGCGTGTATGGCACTTATGAACTCTTCGCAACCGTGGGCGTTTTTCTCGCCACATACTCGAGCATTTGAACTAGCCATTGGTGCACTAGTTGCGGTTGTGCCACTTGGTGTTTCCGTTGCAGCAGTTCGAATCAATGCAGTACTGGCGTGGTGTGGGCTCGCTGGAATTATTGCAACAGTTGCGTTGTTCTCAGAGAACACAACTTTTCCTGGGCCCTGGGCACTTGCTCCGGTCATGGCCACTGCATTCTTGTTGCGTGGCGGAAATGCCACTGCGTGGTCACCTGATGCAATATTGCGTATCTCGCCAATGCAGTGGCTAGGTTCGCGTTCATACTCGGCGTATTTATGGCATTGGCCAGTGCTCATCATTGCTGCAGCTGCGCTTGGCAAGAAACTCTCAGTGTTTGAGGGACTTATATGCCTCATGATCTCGCTTGCACTCTCAGAGTTCTCATATCGATTTGTTGAAAACCCCATACGTCGAAACCACAAGATCGCCGGAGTCAGGGCATTGGTGTTAGCAATTTCCTTGGTTGCTGTTGTCAGTGGAAGTGCTGTACTCGCCCAGAATAATCAGCCATCACGTGATGGTGGTTGGTCTGCGACAGCGCCAACATTGGTTACGGAATCATCAACAACGATTGAGTCCAATGTGTCATCAACGACGATTCCCACTACACCAGAATTACCGAATGAGGGACCGCCAGTTGAAGCCATTGTTCAGGCGATGACCGCGACAGGGTTGCCTTCAAACATCACTCCGACGTTGCAACAAGCATTGTCTGACATGCCAACCATTTATAGCAACAATTGCCACGCCAGTTTTTCTGCAGTCCAACCAAAAAATTGTGTGTACGGAGATGCAGCCTCATCAACTGTGATTGGTCTGTATGGAGATTCACATGCTGCTCAATGGTTTCCTGCGTTTGAGAAGATGGCAATCAAACGCAATTGGAAGTTGATTACGTACACAAAGCGTGGTTGCCCACCCGCAGATATTCCTACTTACAGCAAGGTCCTGGGAAAGAACTACCAGGAGTGTGGGCCGTGGCGTGAGAATGTGTTGAAACAAATGGTAACTGACGGTGTGCAGACCGTTTTCATCGCACACTTTGATCGTTTACTGTCTGCCTCAACGCGTATACCTATGTGGCAAAAGGAATGGCGCGCTGGTTTGCAGTCAACGATTGACTCGTTAACTGCCAAAGGCATAACTCCTATCTTGATGGAAGATACGCCGTACCCGGGGCAGGATGTGCCGACGTGCTTGAGCCGGCATTACACAAATGTGCAGCTATGTAATCCCACAATTAGTTCTGCCTATCGTGACGACATGCACCAGATGTTGCAAGACTTCGATGCCGAAGATGTTCATGTGTTGTGGACGCGCCCATGGTTTTGCACCGACGCCGGTTGCCCGACAGTGGTGGGCAACATTTTGGTGTATCGGGACGATAACCATATGACGGTTACCTTTGCCTCGTTTATTGCACCACTTCTAGATGCTGCGGTTGTTGACGTTGTGAATTGGGTATCAACCCAACGGTAATTAGTGCAACACTGATTACATGGAACAACGCAAATCACAAGACGAAGTACTTAAACAATTTGTTTCAGATGGGCATCTGACTTCGGAACAGGCTGATGAAATAGCAAAAGCGCCGATACTCGCAGTAACGGCTCGCGAGTTGGTGTCGTACCTTGCGGCGATTCTCATAACAATCGGTGTTGGCTTCATGGTTGCTGGGCTTGTAGCCAACGTGCCGCAGGCTGGAATTGCAGCCCTTCTATATGTGGTTGCTGCGGTACTTGCTTATTTCTCACACAAGTTCTCTAGTGCGACAAGTGAAAGACAGCGAGTGGGCGAAGTGCTGGAGATTGCATCGGTACTTGCCATTGCAGTTGCGTCAGGAATATTGCTTGATATGACAAGCATGAGGTCAGAGTTCTTTGTGCTCGTTCTTGCGATTGCTGCAGGTGCATGGGGATCAATGCGTGCCTCACGTTCACAGTTCTCTGGTTCGCTATTAATGACAGCATCGGTACCAATTGCAATCATGTCATCAAGTTCATTGATGAACTTGAACGGTGATAACAACCGTCTTGTAGTTGGTCTCATGTTGCTTGCTGGTGGTGCTGGTCTGATTTACATGGGCATGAGAAATATCGGTTTTGCGTTCCTGTCTCGTGCTTGTGGTTCATTACTAATTGTCATCGGTTCAATTACATTGGCAGGTGTCTTTTCCAATGGATTTGGCAGTCTCATACCGATTGGAGTTGGTGCAACCTTGTTCACTCTTGGTTCACGCGAGCGCGCCCCTGAACATCTGTTGGGTGGCGCTTTCGGAATCATTGTGGGTGTGATTATTAATGTTGTCTATTGGTTGCCGGGCACCATATTGCAAGGCTTAGCAATTATCGGTTGCGGTGTTGCACTGCTTCTCGTTCTGAGAAAGCAGTTAGCTCGCACTAGTCAACTAAAGCCTGGTGCACCAACTGCTTAAGTTGCGGACGCAATGGCCACGTGCTTGATGGCATGAGCTGCGTCATGATCATGTACACAAGGTCTTCCTTCGGATCAACGGTGAAGTTGGTGCTTGCAGCACCGCCCCAGCCGTAATCTCCGGCACTTCCAGCAACTTTTGCTTTCACGGGGTCAAGCGTGACGCTGACACTGAGTCCGAAACCGACGCCATCAAAAGCAGTCTCTGCAAAGAGTGGGCGACCAAATTCAGTGAGATCGGCGTTGTTTGGCAAGTGGTTTGAAGCCATAAATGCAACAGTACGATTCGACAAAATGCGAGTGCCGTTGTATTCGCCACCACCGCGCAACATTTCTGCAAACTTCAAATAGTCACTTGTAGTGGAAACAAGTCCACCGCCACCAAGATGCGCCTTTGGTTCATTCAATGCACCAGCAGCACCGGCATCGTTACGCAAGATTTTCTTGTCTGCAGGGTTCGGTACATACAAAGCAGCAAGACGATCGGCTTTGTCTGCTGAACAATGGAATGCAGTGTCGGTCATGCCAAGCGGATCAAAGATGCGCTTCTTCATGAACTCACCAAGCGTCATGCCAGAGAGAATTTCTACAACGCGACCAAGGACATCGATTGACATTGAATACGCCCATTCCGTTCCGGGCTGGAACATGAGCGGAAGGCCGGCAAGGATGTCGCAAATGTCAGCCAGTGAGGCATCGCGTGGTGTGCCCCATTCGAAACCTGCATTGCGGTACATCTGGTCAACGGGGTTTGAATACACGAAGCCGTATGTCATGCCGGCAGTGTGTGAGAAAAGATGCCACATTTCCATGGGCTCTGTTACTGGTTCGTAACGCGGGGCTGTGAGTGTTCCAGAGCGGAATACTTTTTGATCACCGAATGATGGAATGAACCACTTCACTTGATCATGCATCTCAAACAAGCCCTCTTCCCACAACATAAGTGCAGCAACTGCACAGATGGGCTTTGTCATTGAATACGCACGATAAATGGTGTCGTTCTCGATTGGCTTTTTGTTTTCCACATCAGCGTGACCATACAGATCGCTGTACGCAAGTTTTCCGCCGCGCGAGACAGTGATGTGATACCCGGGCAACTTGCCACTATCGACATACTTGCCAAAGTGGGAACGAATGCGAGCAAGACGTTCGGCGTCTAGGCCGACTTCTGATGGATCAACTGTTACTTCAAGATTCGACATAACAGCAATCTAGAACCACCCTGGGGGGTGGGTACCACCGGAGACGCGAGCTATTCAGCCTTAGGAGCAAAGTCGCGAAAGGCTGCCAATGCTCGGGGGCCATAGACCGTGCCTGGCCCACCACTCATTGCAATAGCAACACCAATTGTTTCTGCAACCTCAGCCTCAGTTGCCTTATTCACTGCGGCCCCACGGGCATGACTGGCAATGCAACCATCACAACGAACCGCAATTGCAATTGCAAGCGCAAGAAGTTCCTTCATCTTTTTGTCAAGTACACCTTCTGCAAACGCAGCGGTATGCAATTGAGCGAACCCTTCATAAACACCAGGAATCAGAGCCTTCAGTTCGCGACCCTCAGGCGCTAACTGTGAAAGAACCCCTCGGCCGTGATCATGGTTGTGGTCGGTCACGCAATCACTTTCAGTGCATCGTTATCGACAACACAATCCAATGAACGAAGCAACATGTCTGTAATTAGATGTTGTCCCCGTTCATTTTGCTCAGCATAACTTGCGAAAGATGTAACGCCATATGTAACACAGAAAACAATAGTTACAAGATATTGGCGCCACATTTCGTCGCGGTCAATGTCGATACCATGAAACTCAATCCGGTTGAGGTAAGTATCAACCAGTTCTTTATCATGACCTCGACGGACATCAGTTGCAATTGACTGGCTGATGAAATACCCAACGTCATACATGCCTGAACCCACTCCAATGAGTTGGAAGTCGATGATTGCGGGATCTGTACCGTCGAACATAATGTTGTCCGCGCGGTAATCGCCGTGGCACAAGGTGTTGGGTGTCATGAGATTGCTGAGCATCCACGAAACTTTTCCTCCCCAGATTTCACCAATGCTGCGGACACTGTCGGGAAGACGGTGTCCTGCATATTGTTCGACATTCGGCCAACCCTGTGCCCACAACATCGGAAGGACTGCTTCGTAGGTTGGATTCAACAGTGGTTGAAAAACGTCCTGCATACCCGACAACTTCGGGCTGTTCCACCACATGGCGTGATAGTCAGCAAGTGTCTCAAGAAGAATTTTCGATTCAGCAAGACTTACCCCATCAATTTGGTTGAGGCCGCGGTAATGGCTGATGTCTTCCATTGCAATCGTAAAGTTGGTATTTTCGTCTTCAATTGCCTGTGCATAACACTTTGCAGTTGTGAATGGCGCAGATGGCGCACACTCCCGGTAGAAAAGCAACTCACGGATGTAGAGCACAAGTGCATCAGCAGTGAATCGTTGTGTTGCGTCATCGGTTGGATATTTCACGACAAACGTTTTCGGCGCTTTGGTAGGGCCTGAATACGTAGGGATTACTCGCTGCAAAATGCTGAGAATTCCAACACCTTCGCCGATTCGCTCTGTTGAGACTGACGTCACTGTCACGCCGTCTTCTAGGTTTCCGCTGCCACGCATAACACCTTCAACCCACGTAGGTGTGATGTCCTTTTCAGATGCAAGTAAACCGAGCCCAGATGTAATGAGATCAACGATTGCCATGAGTATTCCCCCTAGAAGTTGATCCCCCCGGAACAACAAGACACAACACTAGTTGCCTTTGCGATGAACCGAAAGTAGCGGGGCGTAGCCTTACTTGTATGTCAGAACTGCGCATTGGCGTTATTGGTACTGGAATGATGGGGTGCGAGCATTTGCGCAATCTCATGGGCATTGAAAACGTTGCCGTAACTGCCATCAGCGACCCCCATGAAGAACAGCATGGGTGGGCTCGACATACCTTGGGCGACCAGGCATCTGGGGTGGCTGAATTCACGGACCACAGAGACTTACTTAGTAGCGGCCTTGTTGATGCAGTACTTGTAGCTGCGCCCAACTTCACGCACAAGTCGTTGCTTGATGACATTTTTGAGACGAACATTCCAGTGCTGGTGGAAAAACCAATGTGCACCACTGTGGAGGATTGCATCTCAGTAGTGAAAGCACAATCTGAACGTTCAGCTATTACATGGGTGGGTCTTGAGTATCGATACATGGCACCGATTGCAGGGCTACTGCGTGAATTGCGTACCGGCATCATCGGCAACATGAAGATGATGTCGATTCGTGAACATCGTTTTCCGTTTCTCGTCAAGGTTGACAACTGGAATCGCTTCTCGGCGAACACTGGCGGCACATTGGTGGAGAAGTGCTGTCATTTCTTTGACCTGATGAATGTTGCAGTGGGTTCCAAGCCTGTGCGCGTGATTGCTAGTGGTGGACAAGACGTGAATCATCTTGATGAGGTGTACGACGGTCGTCGTAGTGACATTCTTGACAACGCTTACGTGATTGTTGAATACGCAAATGGTGTTCGCACAATGCTTGATTTGTCAATGTTTGCCGAAGGTGGTCAGCACGAACAAGAGATCACAGTTGTGGGGGATAAGGGAAAGCTAGAAGCATTCATCCCCGGTAACGGAAAGATTTTTGTTGGTGACCGTTCATCACGGTCAGTGCGCGAAATTGACGTACCGACTGACCCTGATATCGCCCACATGGGTTTTCACTTCGGTGCCAGTTTTATTGAATGCAAACGCTTTGTTGATGCTGTGCTGAACAATACGCAACCAGAAGTCACTGTTGTTGATGGTTTATGGTCAGTTGTCATTGGTGCAGCAGCGCACAAATCAATCGATGAACAACGTCCTGTACTGATTTCGGAATACGGTCTCTGACATGGATGACCTTGTACTCACAGTGCATCTTGTAGCTACTTGCATCATGGTGGGTGTCATTTGGTTCGTGCAATTAGTGCATTATCCGCTGCTCGCAGTGGTGCCAGTGGAGAGTGCGAAAGAAGTAGCTGAGAAACATCAGAAGTGGACAGGAATTGTCGTTGGTCCGCCAATGGCTGTTGAAGGTGTTGCCACATTGATTTTGTGGGCCAACACTCCAGCTGGTGTGTCGTGGTGGCTGACGTGGGTGAACGGCGCTTCCTTGGCCGTTGCGCTTTTGTGCACCATTTTTCTGTCGGTACCGCGACATGCGCGCATGGTGGAAGCACCTGATGCGCAGGTTGGGCGTGAACTTGTGCAAACAAATTGGCCTCGCACAATCGCATGGACCACGTGTGGTTTTCTTGCTGCCGTAATGCTTATACAAGGGATGTAGATAATGAGTGATTTTTTTAGTTCGTTAATGGACACCGCAATTGTTCCGGGATTTTCTCGCATAGGTTTTATTGCGCGTTCACGCATTAATAATTGGGATCAAGTTTCTGGCTATGACTTAACAGGCAAAGTAGTGGTGATCACAGGGCCAACATCGGGTCTCGGGAAAGAATGTGTACGTATTCTTGCTCCAACAGGCGCACAGTTGGTTCTTGTCGCACGAAACAAAGAAAAGTGCGAGGACGTCATTTCGTCTGTCCGTGATATCTGCAAGGGTCCAGAACCAGTGTGTGTTGTTGCAGAAATGGGCGACTTGGTATCCGTAGGCAAAGCAGCCAGAGAGATTGCAGTTCGGTTCCCACAAGTCTTTGCGGTTGTTCACAACGCTGGCGCACTTCTTAACTCGCGGGAAGTATCGCCCCAAGGCACTGAACAAACGATTGCGTCGCATGTTCTCGGCCCTCATCTTTTGACAACAGTTCTGCTTCCGAACCTGATCGCAACGCAAGGTCGTGTGGTCACTGTTTCTTCTGGCGGTATGTATTCAGCTGAACTACCAAACGTCGATGGGAAACGCACTTTAGAAATGCGTGTTGATAGCTATAACGGTTCTAAGCAATATGCAATTGCGAAACGCGCACAGGTCACCCTCAATGAAATATGGGCAACTAAAGAACGTTCTGTTCATTTTGATTCAATGCATCCTGGCTGGGCAGACACTCCCGGAGTGCAGGAATCAATTCCAGCGTTTCGCCGAATTACGAAACCAATTTTGCGTTCACCGAAACAAGGGGCTGACACCATCGCGTGGCTGGCAGCGGTTCAACCAATTCCAGGTGCCAGTGGTTCGTTCTGGTCTGATCGCGAAGTACGCAGTATTCACAAACTTCCTGCGACACGACGCAGCGATACCGCTGAGGCGCGAACTAATTTGTGGAACTGGTGCAATCAAGCAATCGCACCGTACGTATCTGAATAGCTCGGCGAGAACCTAAATACACCGGTTGGTGGTGGTGCCAATTCCATCAATGGTCGAAACCAAAACATCGCCCGGCTTCAAGAACACTGCAGGCTTGCGAGAAACGCCAACGCCACCTGGTGTGCCAGTAAAGATCACATCACCTGGAAGCAGTTCAACAATGCCCGATACGTATTCAATGATGTCGCCCACATTGAAGACAAGGTCATCAGTGAGAGTGTTCTGTACTTCTTCACCATTGAGAGTGCAAGTCATATGCATCGCATCACGATTCGGCACATCAGCTGCATCAACAAGCCATGGACCAAAGGGCCCAAAGTTCTTTTTGCTCTTACCGAGGTCAAAGTGTGGAGGCTGAGCAGCAAATTGCAATGCACGATCTGAGATGTCTTGGCCAACGCTTATTCCTGCAATGTGATTCCAAGCATCTGCCTTCGCAATGTTGCGACCACCGCTGCTGATGACAACCACGAGTTCAACTTCCCAGTCAACCATCGGCGCATCAATAGGAATGTCAGCATTCGGTCCGGCAATACACGAGGTGAACTTCGTGAATGTAAGAGGAACAGCAGGAAGCCCCATTCCACTTTCTTCAGCGTGGGAGCGATAGTTCAACCCGATTGCAAACACTTGAAGTGGCCATGGAGATGGTGCATCAAGCTCATCTGGGTTGGCTGGTGAGCCGCCTTCTGTCACGGTTGCAGCAAATGCACGTAGTTCAGCCCAACGCGGAAAAGCCTTGATCGGGTCTGAATCAAATTTCCCGCCACTCACCTCTGCCAGGTCGACAAGGTTGTTGTTGGGGCCGACTACTAATTGAGCCCGGCCGTTCTTGGAAGCGAATCGCAATGTCATGGGAGCAACTATATTCATTGAGAGTCGATTGACTCTCAATGGAATGTAAGAGTAAGCCATGGCTTCACCAATCAAATTTGCCCATGTTGTGCTGAAAAGCCCGCGATACGCCGAGATGCTGGATTGGTGGCTTGATTTCTTAGAGGGTTCTGTCCGTCATGGGAACGATTTCATCTCATTCCTTTCATATGACGACGAACATCACCGCATTGCCATTGTGAATATGCCCGACCTAGAGCCTCGGTCACCTAAATCAGAAGGCCTTGAACATTTTGCTTTCACATACGCGTCAATAGATGACCTCTTCGGTCAGTACGAGCGCATGAAAGCAAAAGGAGTCTCTCCGTACTGGACCATCAATCACGGAATGACGTTGTCTGCCTATTACCGCGACCCTGACGGCAATCAAGTTGAGACTCAAGTTGATTCACTGACAATGGAACAGGCTGATGATTTTATGAACGGGCCTTTGTTTGCTGCCAACCCAATTGGCATAGATGTTGATTTTGAAGTACTGAACGCACGACGCAAAGCTGGCGAAAGTGCTGAATCTTTAACTGACTACGCAACAGCAGGCAAATGAGTATGTCTGACCAGGCGCCGCGCTTTGAAGTGAAACCAGTAACAAAGGAATCGCACGATTGCATGTCGTGTGGTTCTCCGCTTGCTACAGCGTGGAGCACATCGGAAGGCACTGCATGGTTGTGTAGAGAGTGCGCCAATCTAAATGATTTGGGTTGCCCTTAGGCAAGAACTTTTGTAAGGCCACGAGTCGCAACTGCGCCGACTTTGTCGAAAATTCGACCGAGCCAGATGTTCATCGGCCACACAATGAGATTCGCGGTCAGCACTGCGTCGTAGGTGACGTCGCACCCGGTTGCTGTGGGCGTGATGGTGACACGATCGACTGAGGTGAAGATTGCGTTCTTACCCTTCACCAAAAAATTGGTTGGTGCATCGCACTCAAGTGTGACGTAGCGAAAGACCGAGTCTTTGCCGCCTAGTCCCTTCACCGTGATGTCATAGGCAGATCCCACACCGGCACCATCTCCAACTACTTGATGGACCTTCTTGATCCCTTTATCCCACTGGGCGAAATTGCGAACGTCTGACATGAAGGCAAACGCTTCTTCAGGAGTCTTGGACGAAGGGACTGTGGTGACGTAATGAGCCATAGGGATATCAACCTAGGTGACTGATGCCCCATTCCCGAATCTGAAAATGATTCGTAAGGTAGAGGCGTGCAAGATTTCTGCCCAGCGCCAGTTCAGCGCCCAATTATGAAGCAACAGTGGCAAGAGCTTGCCTATATTCATTGGCGTTATGACGCTTCAGTGGTGCAAGCGTTGCTGCCTCAAGGACTAGAAGTTGACACGTTCGACGGGTCTGCGTGGGTGGGCCTCATTCCTTTCTCAATGCGCAATATCTCTTTTCCAGGAACTCCAGCGATTCCATATTTGGGTTCATTTCCTGAAGTAAATGTTCGTACGTATGTAAAGAAAGACGGAATCCCCGGAGTGTGGTTTTTCTCACTCGATGTGAATCGATTGCTTCCAGCACTAGCCGCTCGTGCTTCGTATTTCTTGCCGTACTGCTGGGGAAGTGCTTCACACGAGGTGACTTCTGAATCTCTCACCACCACTGTCAAGCGTCGTTGGCCGCATGTTGCTTCAACGTCTATTCGTGTTGCCTTTGGTGACCGCATTGAACAGCCTGATGAGTTGTCAGTGTTCTTGTCTGCACGATGGGGTTTGTACTCAAAGGGTTTTGGAAAAAGTCTGCGATACGCACCAGTTGATCATGAGACATGGATTCTGCATTCGGCGACACTTGAACACCTCGAAGACACTCTGGTTATTGCCGCTGGCTTACCGGCACCCACAGGTGATGCGCACGTTATGTATTCGCCCGGAGTGTCCGTACGAATCGGATTACCGCATTCGGTTTAGCGGCGACGCGGCCGAGCTGCTGGCATCCAGTTCTCACCGGCAGTTTCATTGATCTGCTGCACGTAACGTTCGCCAACGGGTTCAAGAATGGAAAGCAATTCGAGAGTGTTCTTTTCGCCGAAGTGACGCCATGGGATTTCACACAAGACATCTGTGCGGCGTTCAAGCTCTATTCGGTATTCAACACCTTCATCATTTATTGCACCATCAGTTACAAATCCACGTGATGACAGGTTGTCGAGTGCTGCCACAATTTCGGCGTCATCCGCGCCTCGACTGCGAGGAATCCATTCTTTGGGGTATCCCATCCATGCATCATGCAGAAGTCCGGCTTCCACCACACCAATGTTGTCGTTCAACAGAATTCCGAAATGCGTGTCACCACGCCATTCACGAATGCAGTTCAGTGCGTTCCATGCAGACATCAATGGGTCAGTTGGTCGTGGCCATGATTTGTGAGCGGCAAACAGCACACGCCCACTTGCAGGAATTGCATCAACTGTGTTCCATAGGTCATCGGCAAGCGCACCAAATGGCGCAATCATCTGCGGGGTCATTTCTTCAAGGCCAGCACGTACTGCTGCATCACGTGCAACTGTGACTTCATGCCAATTGGTTATGTACGTTGCTGCGTTGTTTAGTGCGAAGTGAACGAACTCACGCTTGATTGTGTAGAACGCTGCGAACAGTGCTTCTGCTCCGGCAGGCGCAAGCGGTGCACCACGATTAACGATGTAGTGGCCGAGACCATCGGGCACACCAAGTGCAGCGAGGTTCTCTTTCGCGCGCGGATCCCAGAAGATCCAACCGAGTAGTTGGTGCGACGCAAATGATGCGCGACGAGTGAGTTCTTGCCAATCAGCCATTTCTTCACCGTAGTGGTGAGAAACAGAATCGTCTATGAGTGCAGTGTGCTCGCCTTGCCCACAAGAGATGTGAGGGCGTCGTTTACTGCAGTCGAACCTTGCGACGGCACGTCGGTGTAACGACTGACGTATGTAATAGCCACTTCGCCATTTTCTACAGCACCACCATCGGTGTCGCCTGGCATTTGCGCTTGCGCGCCGTAATTCATTCGCACATAGAAAGCACCTTCGTGGCCTTCTTTGGCTTCAAGATCTGCTGTGGCCATTGCTACGGGAACAATGTGCCCAATTTCGGTGCGTCGCCAACCCTTCATGTCGCTGACTGCGCAGTTCGGCACATTCACGTTGATAACGACTGCCTCTTTTGGTCGATCTGCAATCCAACCTTCAACTACACGTTGTGCAACTGTTGCTGCTGAATCCCATTGTTGACCTATCAACGCTTCGTCCCAACCTTGACCTTCAGCACCGAAGCCGGTTACTGCCTGACTGATTGCAATTCCACTAATTCCGCCATTACGTGCAGTCACTGCTGCACCAACAGTTCCCGAGTGGTACACGGCACGGCCAACGTTTGCGCCGGGGTTAATGCCTGACACGACAAGATCAAACGGACCGCCGTACACGCCGAGGCGTGCGAAGAAAACACACAATGCAGGTGGGCCAGTGATTGCCCATGAAGTGTCGATGCCTTCAATCGTGCGCTTCTGTACTTCAGGCTGAATGATGTGCAGTGCACCAATGGCTGCACCCGCACCTGAATATTCCTGGTCTGGGGCGGCGACTACCACTTCGCCGTATGGGCGCATTGCGCGCGCAAGGACATGAAGTCCAACAGAATCAATACCGTCGTCGTTTGTTACAAGAATTCTCACCCCATATGTCTAGTAGCCCTGGGTGGACGCCATATAGACGGGGTATTTCGGGGGAGTGACTCTTTCTGGTGGGTGGTACCGTTTCTTACAGTTCGAGGGATAGGGGACCCAAATGACATACGCAGGCGATCGCGTTCTTTACGACGCAGATACACACATCATGGAGCTTCCAGACTTCCTCAAGAAGTTTGCTGACCCAGACGTGCGCGACCTTCTTCCAGAAGTTGATTACGGCCGTTCACTCGTGACTGACGAAGAAGTCGCAATCATTGTCGGCAACGGCTCGCAGCATTCTGACGAGCACAAAGAGTCTCTTATTGCTCTTGGTGATCGCATGATCCAAGAGGTTAAGGAAATTCAAGCCCTTGGTGCATTCGACAAGCACGACCGCGTTATTGCTAACGACATGTTGGGCTTCAAGAAGCAGTTGGTATTCCCAACGCACAGTTTGCACATGCCGTTTTCTCCAAGCAGCAAAATTCCTGACAAGGTTCGTTACGGCGGTGCTCGCGCGCACAACCGTCACATGGCTGACTTCTGTTCAATCGATGATCGCCTCATGGGAGTTGCTGCAATTCCTCTCGAGAATCCAGCGCTTGCATTAGAAGAGGTTCAGTGGAGCATCGACAATGGTCTGCAAGCAATGTGGGTGCCACATCGTTTGGCAGGCGATCGTTCACCAACGCATGTTGACTTCAATCCGATTTGGTCGTTGTTGCAAGAAGCACAAATTCCAGTTGTGTTCCACGTTGGCGGAAACCCACTGCAGTTAAAGCCAGAGTGGAGCAACACTGGTCGCGGTGTTACGAAAGACTGGATGGGCGGCGGAGAAAACGTTCGCGCTCGTGACGCAGCAGTGCTGCACCAGGGCATCGAAACATTTATTTCAATGATGGTTCTCGACGGTGTACTTGAAGACTTCCCAGACTTGAAGTTCGCGTCGGTTGAACTTGGTGCTGGTTGGGTTCCTGAAATGCTTGTTCGTCTTGACCATGTACATAAGGCGTACTCACGTGTTGACGACCGCCTTCGCGGTTTCAAGCGCACACCTTCCGAGCAGATTCGTCAACAGTTCGGTTTCACGCCGTTCGTATTTGAAGATGTCTCTCGCCTCATCGACCAGTCAAATGATGACCTTTATTTGTTCTCGAGCGATTACCCACATACAGAGGGCGGCCGTGACCCGATTGCCCGCTTCGAGTCGTGCATGAAGGACGTGCCTCAGGCATCTGTCGACAAGTTCAATTCGGGCAACTTCTTGCGGGTGTTCCCACGCGCTCGCGTCACTGCAGACAAATAGCCTTCGGCTCCGTTTGGCCGAGAGCCGAGACATAGTCTTAGGTCATGAGCCAGACATCAACTGACGACCTGGGGTTTGACCCTGATGAACTACGCCAGCGCTATCGCGCTGAACGCGATAAGCGAGTGCGGGCTGAAGCTAACGAGCAGTACACAGAAATAGCGGGCGAATTTGCTCACTATCTCGATGATCCGTATATCAAGTTCGAAGAGCGTGCTCCGATTATCAAAGAGGTTCAAGTTGCCATTGTTGGTGGTGGCTTTGGCGGCATGTTGGTTGCAGCACGTCTGCATGAAGCAGGTGTTCACGATTTCACGGTGATTGAAAAGGGTGGCGACTTTGGTGGCACCTGGTACTGGAACAGGTACCCCGGTGCTGCATGCGACGTTGAGTCGTACATCTATTTGCCGTTACTCGAAGAGACAGGATTCATTCCTGCATCGAAGTACACACCTGCACCAGAAATCTTGGCGCACTGTCATCGCATTGCTGAACACTTCAACTTGTATTCACGTTCGATGTTGCAAACAGAAGTTACTGATGTGCGTTGGGATGAAGCATCACGTCGCTGGACTATTCGCACTAACCGCGGTGACGAAATTCGTGCACGTTTCATCAGCATGGCTAATGGTCCATTGCATCGGCCTAAATTGCCAGGCATTGAAGGCGTTGGCACATTCGAAGGTCATTCATTCCACACCAGTCGTTGGGATTACGAATACACCGGTGGAACCAGCAAGGGAAATCTCACTGGGTTGAAAGACAAAGTTGTCGGCATCATTGGTACCGGCGCAACAGCGGTGCAAGCTGTGCCACACCTTGGTGCTGGTGCAAAACAATTGTTTGTGTTTCAACGCACGCCATCGTCAATTGACGTTCGTAACGACACACCAACAGATCCTGATTGGGTTAGTTCATTAGAGCCAGGTTGGCAGCGCCGCCGCAATGAGAACTTTACGAATCTCACATCGGGTGTATTTGATACTGAAGATCTTGTAAATGATGGCTGGACCGAAATTGTTGGCAACCTCATGTTGCGTGCGCGTAAAGAAGGCGGCCTCGGAACAAGTCTTGAACAAATCGGCACAATTGTTGAAAATGCAGACTTTGAAAAAATGAACCAAGTACGTAATCGTGTTGATGCAATAGTCACCGACCCGAAAACTGCAGAAGCGCTGAAGCCGTGGTATCGCCAGTTCTGCAAACGTCCGTGCTTCCATGATGACTACTTGCCAACCTTCAACCGACCAAACGTGACGTTGGTTGATACTGGTGGTCTTGGCGTTGAGCGAATCACACCAAAGGGTGTTGTGGCTAACGGTGTTGAATACGAACTTGATTGCCTTGTATATGCAACCGGTTTTGAAGTCGGAACTGATTATGCGCGTCGGTCCGGATACGAAACCACCGGCTCGGACAACCTGACACTCACCAGCAAGTGGGCTGAAGGTGTCGAGACCTTCCACGGTTTCTTCTCTCGCGGATTTCCGAATTGCTTTCTTGTCTCCACAGCACAATCAGGATTCTCTGTGAACTTCCCACACATGCTGAATGAGCAAGCAATTCATATTGCGCACGTCGTGAAGCATGCAACTGAAGATGGCATTACCCGTATCGAAGCAAGCGCCCAGGCAGAACATGACTGGGTAGAAGACATCAAATCTAATTCCACAATGAACTTGAAGTTCCTTGAGGCCTGCACGCCTGGGTATTACAACAACGAAGGAAAACCAGCTGAACGAGCCGCCCAAAACGGCAGTTACGGCAAGGGCCCCGTCGCGTTTGTGCGACTTCTTGAGTCGTGGCGGGCAGCAGGCGATTTTGCTGGCCTGGAGATGTCCAAATAGGCCCATGCGGCGGCTCGGATACTGAGCCTGCGCACAGCCATTACTAGGGTAGGAACATGGATTTTGTTTACCCACCCCAAGCCGATACGTACCGCACAAAGGTGCGTGCCTTCCTCGACGCCAACCTTCCAAAAGACTGGAAGGGAATCGGTGCACTGAATCACAAAGATGCAGCTGCATGGACCGAAGACTGGCGCGAGAAATTGTCAAAGAATGACCTACTAGCCATCACATGGCCTAAGGAATACGGTGGCCAAGGCTTGTCGCATGTTGAATCGTTAGTACTTGCCGAAGAATTCGCTAGAGCAGGTGTTCCAAGCGGAGGCCCAAACGATGGTTTCGGAATTGGCATGTTGGGTAACACCATTCTTGCTGTCGGTACTGAAGATCAAAAGAAGCATTTCTTGGCTCGTGTTTTATCTGGTGAAGATCGTTGGTGTCAGGGATACAGCGAGCCGTCGTCCGGTTCGGACCTTGGAAACTTGGGATGCCGCGCAGTTCTTGACGGAGATGAGTGGGTCATCAATGGGCAAAAAATTTGGACATCAGCTGGTCACCTTGCAAACCACATTTTCGTTCTTGCTCGTACGTCACCAGATGATGTGAAGCACCGCGGTATTACATTCCTCCTTGTTGACATGCGTCAAAAAGGTGTGGAAGTACGCCCCATCAAGATGATGTCAGGTGATTCTGAATTCAACGAAGTGTTCTTTACAGATGCACGTTGTCCGAAGGAAAACGTTGTTGGTGAAATCAACGGTGGTTGGATGGTCGCGATGACTCTTCTTGGTAACGAGCGTGGTGCTGGTGCCGTTGTTTCCGGTATCTCATTTCGCGGAGAACTTGACAAGCTAAATAATCTTGCGCGGGAAAAAGGTGTGACAACTAATCCGCATATCCGCCAGCGTTTAGCGCAAGCGCATATCAAGGTTGAAATCATGCGCTTTCTTGGTTACCGAACCTTGACTGCTTTTATGAACGGCAGTCAGCCGGGCCCGGAGGCATCAATTGGCAAATTGTGGTGGAGCGAATACCACAAGGAAGTAACAGAACTTGCAGTTGATATTCTTGGTGCAGATGCACTTGTACCAGTTGGTCAAACACCACACACCGCTTTCACTACTGACTCTCCTGGATCACCAAACGACAGCGCAAACTGGGCTGGTGTGTTCATGAATGCTCGTGCCGGAACCATTTATGCAGGTACCAGCCAAGTGCAGCGCGGAATTGTGGGCGAGCAAGTTCTCGGTCTTCCGAAAGAGCCACGCTCCGATGGTGGTCCTTGGAAGAACATTCCTGGCCACGGCTAATTCAGCCTAAATAATGCAGTGGATTATGACTCGATGACGAGTCGACTCCACGAACGACCTAGCGTTTCGGTAGAACAAAGGAACACCCATGGCTGATAATCAGAACTCCCCAACAGATTTCGAAACAGTGGTGCATGAGCGCCGCAGTATCCGTGGCTACAAGAAGCAACCAGTACCTCGCGCGCTTCTTGAAGAAGTCATCGAACTTGCCAAGCGAGCACCATCATCGATGAACACTCAGCCATGGCATTACCACGTCGTTACTGGTGAGCCTCTTGAGCACATTCGCAAAGGGAACACCGAGCGCATGATGTCAGGTTCAAAAGTTGATCGTGAAATCAAAATGAATCATGGCTATGAAGGCCCACATCGTGATCGTCAAGTTGAAATCGCAATTCAGCTTTTCGAAGCAATGGGAATTGAGCGCGATGACAAAGTGCGCCGTCAAGATTGGGTGATGCGCGGTTTCCGCCAGTTTGATGCGCCAGTATCAATCGTGATCACGCTTGATAAGGCACTCGAACATGACACCATCGCACACTTCGATTGTGGTGCTGCAACCTATGGTCTTGTTCTTGCCGCATGGTCAAAGGGCCTTGGTTCTGTAATCAATGGTCAAGGAATCATGCAATCACAGGTTGTTCGCGAACACGCCAACATTCCTGAAGATCAAGTCATCATGACCTGTGTTGCAATGGGCTTTCCTGATGAAGAGTTTGTTGCGAACGATGTGCGCTCGCGACGCGCACCAAACGATGCAATGGCATCTTTTGTCGGTTTCGACTAACTATTTCCGACTCAGAGCGAAGAAATGTTCTGGTTCAGTTGAATCAGTAAGACGATGATGGCGGCTGACACGGTGAGTACGCCGCCGATGATGACTTTCAAGGTGCCGTTGATGCGGCTGAGATCCTTGCGAATTTCGACGATGTCTTGTTTGCGGGCGACGTCTGACCAGCTTGAGGGTGGCAGGTGTTCCATAAGTATGTTGGCCACGTCGTCTCCTAGGTGTGATCGCAGTCCGACCTGCATGTCGAATCGTTGTGCTTCGCTGATTGTCATAGTAAATCCTTTTGTATGGCTTTGTACAGCGATGTGTGCTGAGCGGCCCATATTTAGGAATTACAAAGAAGAAATGTTTTGGTTTAGTTGAATCAGTAGAACGATGATGGCGGCTGACACGGTTAGTACGCCGCCGATGATGACCTTCAAGGTTCCGTTGATGCGAGTCAGTTCTTTTTCGATGTTGCCGATTCGGTAATTAATTGGCTCAAAATCTTGTTTGCGGGCGACGTCTGACCAGCCTGAGGGTGGCAGGTGTTCCATAAGTATGTTGGCCACGTCGTCTCCTAGGTGTGATCGCAGGCCGACCTGCATGTCGAATCGTTGTGCTTCGCTGATTGTCATAGTAAATCCTTTTGTATGGCTTTGTACAGCGATGTGTGCCAGGTGTGGCCACGTATGGCAAAGGGGAATTTGTGAAGCGAGTTTTTGGCTTTTATGCGGGGCTTAGGTAGTTGGTTATCCATTCAGCAAAGTCAGAGGTGTGGCCATCGAAACGTTCGAGTTCTTCTTTGGTCAAGATGACTTTTAGACCTTCGGTAGTGCGTTGCAAGACAGCAGGGAATTTACCGGCAAGTGCAGCGATGACATCGTGAGGGGCGTCGTCGCGGTGAAAGAGTTGGAAGGGAACAGTAAATGACTCTGCACATTGTTTCCATTCGGACTTCTTCGTGAATAAGCCGTGAGTGAGTTCACACAGCGAACAATGAGTGATGCCGAAACGAGCGCCGACCCAGTAGGAGATTTCGCCCAAGAGTGTGGAGTCTGCGTCGTAGACACCTATTAGTTCTGTGATGTTAGATGTCATAGGTACACAGATCTCCGAGTGCATAGATAAAAAAATAGAGTCGGTAAGAGAATTCCCCTACCGACTCTATTCGTTAGTCTTTATTTAGAGTGATGAAACATCAACAGATGCAGGTACAAGAACTGCGTCAATGACGTGGATAACTCCGTTAGATGCTGGAACGTCGGTTGCAGTTACATTTGATGCGTTCACTTTTACGCCACCCTCGGTTGTTACAGCAAAGGCAGAACCTTCAAGTGTGTTCACATCGCCTGCAGCTACGTCAGCGGCCATTACTTTTGATGGCACTACGTGGTAAGTGAGGATCTTTGTGAGAATTTCTTTGTTTTCTGGAAGCAGAAGCTTCTCGAGAAGTCCTGCTGGAAGAGCTTCAAACGCTGCGTTGGTTGGGGCGAAGACTGTGAATGGTCCAGCGCCTGAAAGTGCATCACCAAGACCAGCTGCTGTGATTGCAGCGACAAGTGTGGAGAAGTCTGCGTTGCCCTGAGCAACTGCAACGATGTTGCCTACTTCGGTAGTCATTTCGGTTTCGTCAGCTGCGGCGACAGTGGTGTCAGCAGTTGACCCATCTGATCCGCAAGCTGAAAGCAAAAGAACTGATGCTGCAGCGATAGCGATAATTGTTTTTTTCATGTTTTTCACTCCTGTGAATTTGTTGTCCAAGGGATTGAATGGACTCGGTCAAATTAATCCAGAAGTCAAGGAATTTGTAGGCAGTTGGTCATTATTTCCGTCACATTTAACCTTGACAGGAGCGGGGCTGAATATGGGGCAAATGGGGCTATTTGTAACGGTCTGAAGGTATTCGGCTCAGGCGAACTAGTATGGAAAACGGATGTATTCGGCATGTGGGGCGAGTTTCGCTCTAGGTTCCAGTGCTTCTGCGCCTTTAGCTCAGTCGGTAGAGCAACGGACTTTTAATCCGCAGGTCCTGGGTTCGAGCCCCAGAGGGCGCACCAATGGGTTGCCATATATATGGTGACCATGGAGGTTTGTTATGGACCAAAAAGTTCGAGTATCGCGTGAGGCTGACATTGTCACCGTCACGTTGTGTAACCCAGCCAAGCGCAATGCGTTATCGATGGATGTTCTGAAGGAACTCACTGCCGCCTTTGAAGAGATTGCTGTCTCTGATGCCGTGGGTGTTGTGTTGGCGGCCGAGGGGCCTGTTTTTTCTGCCGGGCACAATTTCGGCGAGATGGCCGGGACATCACGTGATGATGCGTTCGAGCTTTTTACTGTGTGTTCGAACTTGATGCAGCTGATGCATCGAATTCCGCAAGTGGTGATTGCTCGGGTACATGCACTTGCAACAGCGGCTGGGTGTCAACTAGTGGCCACTTGTGATCTTGCAGTTGCAGCAGAGTCTGCAAGTTTTGCGATTCCGGGTGGGAAGGGTGGATTGTTTTGTCACACACCGCTAGTTGCAGTTGCACGCAACTTGTCACCAAAGCGTGCATTAGAGATGGCGATGACTGGCGATGCAATTTCCGCAGCGACTGCCTTGGAGTGGGGTTTTGTAAATGCCGTTGTTGCTGATGAGGAACTTGACGCAGCAGTGAATGAGTTAATGATGCGTGCAACACGTGGGTCGCGTGAATCAAAAGCAATTGGTAAGCGTGCCTATTACGATCAAATTCTGTTGCCAGAAGATCAGGCGTATGAGTTTGCTTCAGCGGTAATGGCTGATGCTGTGGTGTCAGATGTGGCGCAAGAGGGCATCATTGCATTCCTTGCAAAGCGGCATCCTGATTTTGGCCTTAGGTAGTAGGTATGAGTCTTGTACTTCCTCCAGCATCAATTATTGAAGTGGAACTTGCTGTTCAGGGAATGACCTGTGGCGCGTGTGCTGCCAAGATTCAGAAAGAACTCAACGAAATTCCGGGTATTGAAGCTGCGGTCAACTATGCAACCGAGACCGCAATGGTTGCGTTTGATGGAGAGTCGGTTTCCGAGGCAACTGTCATCAAGGCAATTGAACATGCTGGGTATTCAGCGCGCGTGATGGATGATCAGCCGTTTGATGATGATCTTGAGGCACGGCTTCGCGCGGCTGCGATTCGTTTAGGTGTGTCGGTTGCCTTCACCATTCCTGTGGTTTTGTTGTCGATGGTGATGGCATGGCAGTTTCATAATTGGCAATGGTGGGCGATGGGTTTGTCTGCACCTGTTGTTACGTGGGGCGCATGGCCCTTCCATAAGACCGCATTCCGCAATGCAATGCATGGTTCGTCCACCATGGACACACTGATCAGTGTGGGCGTAATTGCTGCAACAGCTTGGAGTATTTGGGCTGTGGTGTGGGGCGAGGCCATTACGGCAGCGGGTCATTCCGGAATGACA
>Ga0214162_1000021_pt1 | contig 34261 bp, 62 predicted proteins | sample LakMenepilimnion_3_FD_153000 | JGI IMG/M metagenome (GOLD analysis project Ga0214162, IMG submission 153000) | Freshwater microbial communities from Lake Mendota, WI - Practice 20APR2010 epilimnion v5 | ecosystem: Environmental > Aquatic > Freshwater > Lake > Epilimnion/Euphotic zone | place...
GCCGTAATAAACGGATTTACTTCCGCAGTCAATGAATTAATAGCGGACTATTTAGAGCAAACGCAATCAGTTTCTATTCCAAATATCGGTAATAGTACAGTGGCAGTCGATGATGATACTTGGCTTTTTGCAACTATTGAAGGTACGAATGTCTTTGTAACTTTTTTACAAAACAATACGGGGCTTCCACGTTTCAATAACGTGACGGTTACTAACTTAGAATCTTTACAAACAATAGAAATCTTCATAACTCAAAATGCAGGGGTGGTGGAATTTGATAATGATGAAATAACTTTTGATAATCTTTTAATAACTTTTGACAATGGCTAAACAAACAATCTTTTTAGGAACAACTTCCAACGACGGAACAGGCACAACGCTCCGAGCGGGTGGAGATATGATAAACGATAATTTCGATGAGGTTTACAATTTCACGGGATGGGAACAAATCACAGACACGACCTATACGGTGGGTTCGCCCTTGGTAGTTTTATCTGGGGTGACTGGTAAAATCCAAACGGGTACGGTTACTAAAATCCAAACGCAACTTCCAGCGGGTGTATCTACTTTTTGGGATGCAACAACGGATAAAATTTTAGCAGTAAATAATGGCGATGCTTTTACTTTGTCTTTAAGATTTAAAGCCAAAATGAATGTTGCAAATGGCATTTGTGATATTGCAATTAATATCGGTGGAACGCTTAATAAAATTTCAGACGAAACAATTGTCTTTTCAAAAGGCTCTGGAGTTGAGCAAAGATTTGATATTGATTTGTCTTATTTTACGGGTAGCACTTTTTTAGCAAACGGCGGAACGATTGAAGTAATACCGGCAAACGGAGACGTTAGTATTTACGATATTGTTATGGTAGTAATTAGAACACACAAAGGGAAATGATAATCGCAGAAATTATAAAATTATTACAAAGTCACCACTTTATAGGGGCAGGGAAATATACTGAAATAGCAAAAGGAAGAGCAAAATGGCAATCACAAAAGAAGTAAATATAGTAGTTAAAGAGAGTGGAGTTGAAAAGGTAAACCAACAAATGGACAACCTTGCAAAATCTTTAAAAAATGCCGATAAAGAAGCTACAAATCTTGATGCAACTTTTGAGGAGATTTACGGAGATTTACAACCACTTACAGCAAGGATGGGAGAAGCAGAAGACCGACTTTATGAGTTGGGTCTTGCGGGTAAACAAACATCAAGAGAATATCAAGACTTATTAAAACAAGTCGGTGATTATCGCAAAGTTCAAATACAAACGGATTTAGCAGTAGATGCGGCGGCTTCTAATTTAAGTCAAAATTTAACGGGCGCACTTGGGTCTGTTACTGGTGGCTTTTCAGTTGCGCAAGGAGCTATGGGAGCGTTCGGAGTTACAAGCGAAACAACCGAAGAAGCGTTATTAAAAGTTCAATCCGCTATGGCAATTAGTAGCGGTTTTGAAACCATAAAACAAGGTGCGAAATCATTTGACGGATTAAAGGCAAGTATCTTGTCAACTACCTTTGCGCAAAAAGCAAACACAGCCGCAACAAGTGCAGCTGCAATAGTTCAAAAACTATTCACAGGAAGTGTGGCAACAACCACGGTAGGCTTCAAGCTTTTAAGAGGTGCAATCATAGCCACGGGAATTGGTGCATTAATTGTTGCCGTTGGTTTAGTAGTAGCAAATTTTGACAAATTTAAAAAAGTACTTTCAAATATCGGATGGCTTACAGCTGTTGGGGATGCGATTAGTAATATAGTAAATTCTGTCACAGACTTCTTAGGATTTACTTCGGAATCTGAAAGGGTTTTGGATAAACAAAAACAAGTAGCTGAAAAATCTTTAAAACAAAACGAAAGCTATTTAAAGAAAAATGAACACAAACTATCTGAATCCAGAAAGCGTGAAATCGAATTAAACAATGAGCATTTTCAAAGGATTGTAGACGGTGAAATGACAAAAGAAGAATCCTTAAAGATACTTCGAGAAAAGGCAAACATTGATAAGCAAAAAGCTCAAGACGAAGCCAATAAGATACAAGCTGAAAAACAAAAAGAGGCAAACGAAAAAGCGAAAGAAGCGCAAAATAAAGCCGACGAAAAACAAGCGGAACTTGTAAAAAGTCGTTTTGAAAATGAAAATAATTTTATTGCGGAACAATTGAAAAACGAACAACTTACAATTGATGAAAAGCGAAATATTGTTTTAGCGAGTCAAGAACTTTCAAAAGAGGATAGACAGAAATTCCTTGCTGATTTACAAACTCAAGAAATTGAAAAAGAAAAAGAACACAATCAAAAAATCACGGATTTAAACAAAAAATTCGATGATGAAAAAGCGCAAAGACTTGCCGATACAGCTGTCAAAAAAGAAGAGCTAGACTATGAAAATCAAATTAAAGAAATTGAATTATTAGCGCAAACTGAATTAGAAAAACAAACCTTAATAGAAAAGCTAAATGCAGAGCATTTAGTTAGAATGGGAATTGCTAAAAAGACGGATGCGGATAAACAATTAGAGGAAGAGCAAAAAATTAAAGACCAAATATTACAAGTAGAAACGGCTTATCAAAATGCTAAAAGAAACGCGCTTGATACAGGACTTAATATTTTACAAGAATTTGCAGGTAAAAACAAAGGAATTGCTTTGTCAATATTGGCACTACAAAAAGGATTAGCTATTGCGGATGTAGTAGTAGGGGCTTCAAAATCATTAGCACTTCAAAGTGCCGCATTAGCAACAGCAAATACAGGTGCAGCTGCAACACCACAAGCAATAGCAACTTCTGGAATTTCTGCTATACCAGTAATTGCAGCAAATACTGCATTGGCAGCTAAAGGTGCTTTAACTACAAAGATTACAGCAGCAACATCTATAGCTTCAATATTAGCCTCAGGAATATCAGGTGCAAAATCAATAACAGCTGGAAGCGGAGATAGTGGCAGTACAGGCGGAGGCAGTGCGCCACAATCCCCATCTTTCAATCTTGTGCAAGGTACAGGCAGAAATCAATTAGCTGAAAGCATAGGGCAACAAGCACCAGTCAAGGCTTTTGTAGTGGCACGTGATATGAGTACAGGTCAGGAAATGGATAGGAATATTATTAAGAGTGCCTCGTTATAAAAAAACTTTGTGCAAAATCAAAACAAAATTAACTTTTTTTTATTATTAATAAAAACACATATACAAAAATGAAAGTAGAAGAAATAAAATTAGCGTTTCAAACGAATGTACAGTTTGCATTGATTGATGATTTAGCAAAATTAATTACCAAAGCAGAAACGTCTCAAAGTGCGGCGACGGTAACTAAGAATAAAGCAATAGAGCAGTATAAGAATGCTGATGCGATATTCAAGGCTGTAATATCGCAATCCGCAAAAGCAATGGCACAAGCAAAAGAACTTGGAGCAACTGAAGCCGTTGCGCGAATTCAAAATTTCATGGCAATTGCTGACAACAAAGGAGCAGTGGCTTCTAAGGCTATATCATCATTAGGTTCTATTTAATGAAAACATACCTAGCACTATACGACCCGTTAAAAAACAAAGGAGTTTATGGAATTTCTTTGGTTGAGAATCCAGCAATGGAGGGTTTGTTTATTGCACTTTCAAAAGACGACCAGATCCAATTGAAAACCGTAAACGAAGAGCAACGGATTTTAATGGGGTTGGTTTTAGAACCGAACAAACCTATTTATAGAAATCAAAATGGCGAAGAGTTTAATATAGTTTTCAACGAGGAAACTATCAAAGATTTATCATACGGTTTCTTTAAAAATAATAACCACGGGAATAGCACAATCGAGCACGATGTGAAACAGAATATCCAAGGGGTTACTTTTACCGAGAGTTGGATTGTCGAAAATCCAGATGTGGACAAGTCCACAAACTTCGGTTTCAAATATCCAAAAGGATCGTGGTTGGCGGTTATGAAAGTTGATAGTGACGAAATTTGGAATGATTATGTAAAGACTGGCAAAGTGCAAGGGTTTTCAATTGATGCGATGCTGTCACTAGAAGAAGTAAATTTAAAAACAAATATAGAAATGAGTAATACAAACACGTTATTGGAAAAAATTTTGTTGGCTTTGACACCATCAAAAAAAATCCAATTAGGAAGTATGATGCTTGCCGATGGTTCGCTTAAAATCGAATGGGATGGCGAAGTATTAAGTGAGGGATTATCCGTATGGGTAATGGCTGATGATGGCACGAAAGTACCAGTTCCAGTTGGAGAGCACCCACTTGAAGACGGTACTATCTTAATCGTAGAGGTTGAGGGTATCGCAAAAGAAATCAAACCAGCGGTTGAGGAGGTTGAAGAAGAAGAAACTCCAGCACCAGTTGTTGAAGCCGAAGCTGATGGCAAAGTTTCAAATGATGCTAAAATAGCTTCAGAAATTGAAAGCGCAATCAAAAGCATTTTGATTAAATACACAGCACAAGAGCAAAGAATCGCAGAATTAGAAAATCAAGTTACTGAACTTGGTAAACAACCAAGCGAAAAAGCTTTGAAAAACACTTCTACAACAACAGTAGAATTAAGCGCATACGAAAAATTTAGACAACACAAAAACAAATTTAATTAAAAAACACTATGGCAGTAACTTACACAGGGGCGCAAATCCCTACAGATTTTAAAGCGGATATTATATCCGAAATTTTATTCAAAAACGACACCGTTGAAAAAGGGTTGGTTGCTTTTGAAACTGGTATTAAGGCAGGTAGAATTATTACAGAAAATTTAAACTCTGTAACAATGCAGGCTTGGACGGTAAACCCTACAGGTTCAGAGGCAGGTGCAATTGGATTGGAAGACACTTTGGTAACTCCCGTAAAAGTTGAGTATATCGACAAATTTACGCCAGACGATTTAAGAAGTACACGTTTCAATCGTGATATGGCTCCGGGGGCAATCAATGATGTTTCAGATGAATTTAACAAGCTTGTTCTTAATGGTGTAGCTCCATTAATTTCTTTGGATGCAGAGGCTAAATTCTGGAACGGGGCAACAGCAGCAACTCAAACAGCAGTAGCCGCTTTGACATCAGGAACAGGACAAACAGCAGTTGGAGCAGCAGAAAAAACTTTAGTAGCTGCAATGCCTACAACTTTGTTCGACTCACTTACAGCGAGAATAATCTACAACAAAGGTGCAGTTGGAAAAAGGGTAAAAGTAGCAGGAACGACTTTGAGTGTTTCAAATATCGCTACTGAAATGGGTAAAGTTTATGATGCTATTCCTGATGCTGTTTTAGCAGGTGCAGAAAAGCCTTATATCTATGCTCCGAGAAACGTTAAGAAATTGATTAACAATTTCAATTTAGCACAAACTTATAGAGACACATTTACAGTTGATTTAGCAACTGGAAAATACTTCTACTTAGATGTAGAAATCGTGTTTGTTCCTTTGGCTTCTAACGTATTGCTTGCAGGTTTACCGATGAACTTTATGTGGTGTACCGACGTTATGGATGACTATGCAAATATCGAGATTGCTAAATATCCAGCACCGAGAAAAGACTACTTCTATGATGTAATCTTTACCGTATTCGCACACGTAGTGAATCAGAAATTTAACGTTTTATACGTAGGATAAAAAAAAGTAATTAGGGCGGATTAGTTTCCGCCCTTAATTTAAAATATAAAAATATGGCTTGTGATATTACAGCAGGTAGATCAAGGGCTTGCAAAAATAACCTTGGCGGTTTAGGTAAACTTTACCTTTTTAATTACGTGGAAAATCCTTTCACGGTTACAGCAGGTGTAGCAACAGCAATTAATCCTTTGCTTACAGTTGTTTACGAATACGAAATCGAGGGCGATGGTAACAATGTGGCAGAAAGTTTAGTTCCAGATAGAAATGCAGGAACTTCTTTGAACACTCAAACCACTACAATTGTTTTAAAAGGCATTAATGCTTCAAGTTCAAATCAAATGAACTTATTAGCTTACAATCAATGTCAGGCAGTCGTTAAAGACCGAAATGGTATATACCACGCAATAGGAATAGACGACGGTATCGACTTCACGGTTGCACAAACAACTGGAGGAGCAAAAGGAGAAATGAACGGCTACACACTTACAGGAGTTTCTACAACTGGAGCGTTAAGCCCGAAATTAGATAGCGCAACAGTAACAGCGTTTTTAGCTTTAATAGATTAGATTAGATTAATTAAAATTAATTTACCCCTTTTTCAAAACAAAAAGGGGTTTTTTTTATTATAATAATATGAAGATAGTTAACCCAGCAAATTCAAATCACGATATTATACTTATTCCAAGATATTACAGCTATGAGAATATAGTATTATCGTTTAATAATGAGACAATTGCTTGCACTCACGCCCTTAGTGATGGGTTATTAAGCGTTAATTTTGATTATAATTTTGTTGAGGGTGAAAAATTTAAGATAAAAATAAAAGATAGCGGAGAGGTTTTGTATTCTGGGATGATTTTTGCAACTTCCCAAGATACACAAACGTTCAAAGCTTCTAACGAATTGTACTACTATGAGTAACGATATAAGACTTTTGCAATTAAGCAACTATGTACGCCCGAAATTAGAGGAAAATAAGTCTAAAAACTGGGTTTTAAACGGTAAAAATAACAGCTTTTATCAGTATGTTATTGATAGATTTAACGGTTCGCCAACAAACGCCGCTATAATTTCGTCGTATATTGATTTGATTTACGGACAAGGATTGAATTGCAGAAACAAAAACCTTTCACAGTGGATTAATTTTGTGACTATTTTAAACAAAAAAGAACTTCGCAAAATTATTGCAGACTTCGAACTATTTGGCGAGGCTTCAATGCAAGTCGTTAGAGCAAAAAATGGCAAAGATTTAGGGGCGATTTATCATTTGCCTAAGCAATTAGTAGTACCAGCCTTAGAAAATGAAGACGGAGAAATAGATACTTATTTTTATTCCCGCGATTGGACAAACATCACTAAATATCCAGCGCAATCTTTTCCAGCGTTTGGCACTTCAAAAGAGAATATAGAAATCTATTGTATTAAACCATACAAAGCGGGTAAAAATTATTTTAGTGATCCGGATTATTTAAGTGCCTTGCCGTATGCAGAGATGGAAGAGGAACTGGCAAATTTTTATATCAATTCTATCAAAAAAGGATTAAGTGCGGGATATATCATAAACATCCCAGACGGTGGAACTTTGACACCCGAGGCGAAAGACGAATTAGAAACTAAAATAAAACAAAAATTAACTGGCAGTCCAAACGCTATGAACTTTGTGATTAGCTTTAATGGGCGTGATGCTGAAATTACAATCATACCTTTTCCCGTAAACGATGCACAGCATAAGCAATGGGAGTATTTAACAGGAGAAAGTCGCCAACAGATAATGACGGGGCACAAAGTAGTAAGCCCTAAATTGTTTGGCATTATGTCTGAGGGCGGTTTCGGAAATAACGCAAACGAATTAGACGAAGCCGAGGGGCAATTGATGAAAAGAGTAATAGCACCGAAACAATCTTTTATAATTGAGGCCTTAGAGGAAATCCTAACGGCTTATAATATTGGATTGGATTTATATTTTATTCCACTTTCAGAGCAGTCAACTACTACTCAAATGAGTAGCGACGAAAAAAAAAACATTGATTTAAGCGAATACGGAGAGGATGAAGATTTAGAAAATTACGAATTAATCGAAGTTAAGCCCGTAGATTATGATGAAGAGGACAAATTAGAATTAGCGGAAGTAAGTAGCGGAATTGCAAAGCCAAACACAAAATCAAAATGGGATACTGAATACTATATATTCCGCTATCGGTACGCAGGAAATCAAAACCCTGAAAGGCAATTTTGTAAAGAAATGATGCGTAGGAATAAGATTTACAGGCGTGAAGATATAGAACTAATGGGAGAGAGAAATGTAAACCCCGGGTTTGGAATGCACCCAACACCAGATAAGCCTTATTCGATTTGGAAACATAAAGGCGGTGGCTTATTAAGTGCGAATTTTACGGGGGGAACTTGTAAGCACTATTGGGAGAAATTAACTTATAGAAAAAAAGGCGTGAAAGTGGATGTTAATAATCCGAAAAACACACCAAAAGAAAGTAGAGCATCAGGAATAGCGGGAATAGCACCGCACGATATATAATATTATGGCAGAATTACTATTTGTAACACCACAAGAGATGACCAGTAGCACGATATTATCGGGCAACACGGACACGGATAAATATTTATTTTGCATTTTAAACACGCAATTAACAACAATTGAGCCGTTACTTGGTAGCGAACTATACGATAAGATTATTAGTGATATTGAAGCTGAAACATTAACGGGCTTGTATCTTGAATTATACACCGATTTTATCAAGCCAATTACTAAAAATGAAGCCTTGGCGCAGTATATAGAAATCGCTTCTTATATGGTCGATAATGCGGGTATTTATAAACGTAGTGGCGAAAATGTAGAGGTGGTCGATAAAGATGAAGTTCAATATTTATCGGGTAAATACAAATCTTTGGCGCAAATGTATGTAACAAGATTTGAAAAATGGATTTGTAAAAATCCGTTAATTGAATATAAGACGATCCAAGATGAAGTAAACGCACTTAAAAATATCAATCTAAATGTTGGATGGAAATTATAATAGAAAGTGCAAGAATAATTTAGGCGGAGTTAAGGCTGTCTGGTTATTAAGATGGCAACCTTACAGCCGTTCGCAAATTGTTACAAGTGGGAATTATTTAGTTTCTTTTCCCGAGACTTTTATTTTTAAGTTTGAAAGTTTAACGACACCAAACGCAAATGAAGTTCAACAGGAAAATGAGGGCGGAAAATTTTTTGAACAAAGTTTGTCAATGACTTTCAAGGCTGATAATGCCAAGGAGTTTGATTTATTGTTAAAAAACGATTGGAGGGTAGCGTTCCAAGACAACAACGGTTTATATCGTATCTTTGGACTTTACAACGGTATGCAATGCGGAAACGTTGATTTTAAAACAGGCGGAGGAAAATCTGATTTAAACGGTTATACTTTCACACTTACAGCGCAAGAGGAAAAGCAAAGTTTTTTTATTGAAAGTTTAGAAGAAACAGGATTTATTGAGGAAGGATTTGATTACTATTTAGATTTTAATATTTATGGCTAAAATAACATACACGAATAAGGTAAAAATTAAAGATATTCCAGTAGCGGAGGTTAATAAATTCACGGCAGATAATGCCAACGAAATTAAGACCATCGTTAATGAGTTGGATGATATTAAAGATAATATCGCAAACAAAAGCCAAACGGTAGAAACCGACAAACTTTCTATTACTAAATACCCAAGCGTAAAGGCTTTGTATGATTGGGCGGTTGGGAAGTTTCAATCTATTCTAGTTTCAGGTACAAACATAAAAACCATTAACGGAACTTCGCTTTTAGGTAGTGGCGACATTACGATTAGTGGCGGTGGTGGAGTAGCCATTACCGTTAGAAAAATATCTACAAATACAACCCTTGCCGAAAGCGATAATGGCACTGTTATTTTATTAACAGCAAGTTGTACGGTTACTTTACCAAATTCTTTATCATTAGGATGGAATTGCAGTTTTGTAACATCAGCAGGTGTGACAATGACATACGCACTTGGAGGATCAATAGTACTTATAAACAATAACGCAACCACTATGGCTGAAAAGCTATCGCACACGATTACAAACACGGGAGTTTTAAACGAATATTTAACAGTAGGATTGTAGTTATGAATCAAGTAGCTTGGCAAATTTACGGGGGATCAGATAAAACACCAAATACATTCATTGGTGGGGTTGCATCGACTATCAATACACCTGCTTTATTGGCTACTAAATTAGGTATTGATGTAAGTAGAATTACCAACTTTTCAATTGTTGGGAGCGATATTAAATGTAGGATTACAGGGAGTTATGCAATACCAAACGCATCATTTAGAAATAATACTTCTATTACTTATTTTAATGATGTTGAAGGATTAGTTACTTCATTAGGCTATACTTGTTTTTACAGAGCAAAATCATTGATTTATGTTTCTTTTAAAAACGCAACGAGTATTGGTTACCAATGTTTTGATGGCGATACTGTCTATATGGAATTAAGGTACATATATATGCCTTTATTAACTACTTGTGGTAATACATCTGGTTATGATACCGTTTTTAGAAAATGTATAGACACAATTGTTTATGTAAATCCATCATTAGCTACAAATAATGGTGGATTACCTGATGGCGATTTGACAAATACAACAACTCAAAACCTTGCAGTAAGATATGTATCGAGTTTTGCTTTGCCAAGTGCTATAACAAATTTATCATCTTTGACGTCTTATAACACGGCAATAAGTCTAAGTTTTACTCCTCCAAGCAGTGCAAATGCAATAGAATTTTATGATGTCTATGTAAACGGTATTTTAAATTCCACACATAAAAGCAATCCTTTTGCCGTTGGATTATCACCATCCACTTCTTATAATATTACTGTTTACGTACGGGATGTTTATAATAATAAGTCGTTAGTTAGTAATTCAATTTCGCAATCAACTACTAATTATTCTTATACTGATACTGATGCAAACGCTTATATATCTGCAGCCACTTTGACTAGTTCGGAACAAGAAAGTGCATATCAATTAATTACAGATTTGAAAACAGCAGGATTGTGGACAAAAATACAGGCTTTATATCCTTTCAAAGGAACAACTGCAGCACAACATAAATTTAACGCTAAAAACCCACTTGACACAAACGCTGCTTTTAGATTAACTTTTAGCGGAACGGGAACTTATTCCAATTTAGGATTTCAAACTAACGGAAGTGATAGTTGGGCTAATACTTATTTTGCCCCAAGCGCAAATCAAAATGTTAATAGCAATGGTATTACAGCCGTGGTGGGTACTAATAATACCGTAAACAACGACAACGCAACATTAGGAAGTTACAATTCAGAAAGTCAAATGACCGTGTTTACATCAAAAGGTAGTAACAGCAATTTTTACCGACAATCGCTAATTAATAACAGGGGAAGTGCTATCATACAGACAGGCGTTAATGAAGCGAGAGGTATATGGACAGCGATGAGAACAGGAGCAACATCTGGCAAAATGTTTAGAAATAACTCTTTAATAGGCACTGGAGTTGGCGGTGGAAGTTTGCCAAATCTAAATATTTACATTGGTGCGTTAAATTATATTGGAAGTTTAAACGGGGTTTCACATCAAAGAATACAGATAGTGGCTTTTCACGAGGGGTTAAGTGATGCCGAAGTAGCAACATTGCATTCAATTATAGATACGAGCGAAACAATAGCAGGGAGAAAAACTTGGTAACTTTAATATAAAAAAAAAATGATACAAACAAAAACAGATTTCTTTTACGAGGACAGAGGCGACAAAGTTGCCAAGATAAAAGTCGAGATTGATTCTTTTCAAACCGATAAAAACGGTGTGACTTATAACGTGAACGATTGGGCGATTTCAAGCGACGGCACAAGAACTCTTTACAAACAAAAATCAGTAAGGTACACAAACGAGCAAATCAATCAATTAGATGCTTACATTTCAAGTACGAACGATTTTAGCGGATTGACTAAAACAGAAAAGGAATGGAGACAACTCCAGATAGCGTTGATGATTGACACGCAAACTAATCTGTTAAACAGCAACACGACCATTTACAGACTACAGCCAAGCGATTGGGAATTTTCAGAATAATGGGAGCGATACTATTTTTAATAGCGTACATACTTTTTTTACCGTTAGCGGTAATAAACTATCTTGTGGTTAAAAATAAGGAAGGCTATTTTAAAAGCAGCGCAATTAACTTGGACAAATACGCAAATCGAGAATTTAGAACGCTTTTGAACAAGACTTTAAGGAAAGAAAACGGGTATCATTTCGGGAATATTGAAGAGACCATTTCCAGCGCATTGGGTAAAAACGAAAGAGATAAAACACTAACTATAACAGGTAAAGCACTTGTTTGGATATTAGATAAAATAGATAAAAATCACTCAATAAAATCAATACAAAAATGAAAAACTTTAAAACAACATTAGCGGGAATAGTGGCAGGATTGCCGTTATTAATCGATGCTTTAATACAAGCATACAATGCGGGCGCATTTACAGGCAAGTCAGGAAGTCAATTGGTTTTATCAATTGCATTAATTATAATAGGTTATATTTTAAAAGACCCGAAAAAAACTTTATAATATGGTACAAAAATCATTAGAGCAGAAAATAGATAGAGTTCTTTACATTTTAGAAAACGACGACAAAACCAGCCGTAAAGGACTTGTAAAACAGGTCGAGGATATGGAACAAGCCTTGGACGAAATTATCTTAAACCAAAAAATGTTCGCTTTTAAGGTGGCTTTTCTTGGTGCGGCTGGCGGTTTTCTTTTCACAGCATTAGTTTGGATTTACGATAAAATTATAATCAAATGAAAAACATTTCAAAATACATTAGTTACCAAGAGGCAACAACAAGCCAGACTGCAGTTAGAAAAGGAATTAATAACGAGCCTGGCGATAATGAACTCTTGGCGATGCAATTGTTAGGAATTAGAGTTTTCGACGTTGTAAGGGACCATTTCAAAACGCCTTTGAGGGTTTCCAGTTTTTACCGAAGTCCAATTCTTAACAAAGCCGTTGGCGGTGCGCCTTTTAGCCAACACGTAAAAGGACAAGCGATTGATATTCAAGGCACGGGGAAAGTCACCAATAAAATGATTTTTGATTACATCAAAGAGAATTTAGATTTTACACAATTAATTTGGGAATATGGGACTGATAAAAATCCAGCTTGGGTTCACGTTTCTTATGATAAAGACAATTTAAAAAAACAAATTTTAAAAATAGGATAAGATGAAAAAAGAAATTCCAGAAGAGATTAAAGACGTCTTGAATTTTGCTGCAGAGAAATACTCAAACAGCAAAGCCACAACCAATGCAGGGCGCATTTTAAGACTGTTCGCCAGATTTATAACAGTTGATACCGTTATTAAATTATTTGCCCACAAAGTCCATAAATAACTAATTGTACCATTTTGCTAACCCCAGCAAAATGGTCTTTTTTTATATACAAGTGTTAAAGTTATGTTAAAAAATATACAAGATGTATATGTTTGATGTATATTTGTACTCAGATAATAACAAACAAAAAAACTAAAACATTATGAAAACTATTTACACCGACACAGAAAATCAAGCAGTAGAATTATTAAAAGAATTAGGAGCCGTGGAATTTGAAAACAGAAACGAAATTGGAAAATCTGGTCAAGATATTCTTAAAGTTGTAGGGATGGACAAAGATTTTGAAATTTTAGCATATGCAATTATAGATTTAAACTAAAAATTATGAATTTAGACGATTACATTACAGGAACTTTCGACACTCGAAATCCTGCAAATCAAGGAGAAGTAGATGAGGATTTTGATGAGCTTGGATTTTACAAAAGACAATTTAAAAATCAATGTATTATCACAAAATGGCACATATCTAATTTAAAGCGACTGGCAGAATTAGAAAGAATTGAAAATTTAAACTACGATCAAATAACAGAAAAAAACGAAATACTACAAAATTATGGAAATTAATAGACTAATTAAAGCGATGACTTTCAAAGAAATGGAAAAGATTTTAAATATCGAGGTTATAGATCCGGAAGTGGTGGAGCCTAACAAGGAATCTCTTTTTAGATTGTGGTTTTTCAATATGGGTGGAAATCTAAATTTCACTGAAAATCAAATCACTAACGGTTATCAAAACCATACTGAAAAATGGAAAAATATATCTTAACAAAATCAATTAAATGAACAGGAACGAAATTTTAAAATCCCTGATTGCAAAATCGGGGTTGACAAAAAAACAATTTGCTGAAAAACACGGTTATAAAACGTATAGGATTTACGACTGGACAAACGGCAAAAGAAACATATCACTCTTTAATTTAGAAGTGATTGCGTTTAACGAAAATTTTGATTTAACTTTAAAATTAGAAAAACGATGAAAAAATTATTAGAAAAACTTTATGACTGGATTAGTTTTAAAATATTCGGAAACGGTGGAAATTTTAGTATATGATGACAATAAAAGAAATAGCCGAATCAAATAATTTAACAGTAAACCAAGTTCGTGCAAGAGTTTATAGAATGGATTTAAAAGCTATAAACAAAGATAAAAGAGACTCTTTATTTAGCAAATCAGATATTGAAAAGATATTGTATTTTAAAGGGCGTAGACCTATTAATGGTAATTACCCATCAAAGGTTTCGGATAAAAAAAAGATTATGATTATTGAATATTATATGAAACATCCTAAACTTTCAATCGATACTTTATCTGGGATATTATTAACTGACAAATTTGCAATAAATTCTATAATAAGAGAATGGATGCACAATGATAAATTTATAACAATACAATCAAAACTATGAATCCGAAAAGAAAAAACACCTAGATACACAAGCTATTCTGCCTATCAAATTTGATGTTAGAAAATGTTGATGACCGAAAATAACAAGTACAAACAAATTATTGAATTAAACCCAATAACCGCTATTGAATATAGCAGTTGTTAGCAGTAGCTTTTTATGGATAGTTTAGAAGAACAAATTAGACCTCACACACAATATTGGGATTGTTATAATGACTGCCCTTTAGAATACAATCACACTGGTAAAGTTGTGAAAATTACTGAAACATTTGCAGTTGATTTTTTGACTTGGGTTACTAAAACATATTGGTATAATGGTTTTGGTTATGTAAGAAGAGATAAGCCAGAACTAGAACAAACAGAAATAACAATGTTTTCAGTTTTAATGATTTTGTATAAAGCTGAATTAAGAGATAGTAATTTTAACCGAAATATTGAGTAAAGTTACTTATAACGTCTCGTGGCTTTGTCTTGTTGCCTAAAAATAAGACTAACTTTAAATTAAAAACAGAAATGGAAAGTACAAAACAAACTGAAAATTTAGCCGAAAACGGCAATAAGTCAAAACCAATGTTACCTGCCGTGTTTTTATCCACTACAGATAAACGAGAAAAATTCCTAATTGAATTAAAAGAATTGTTAGTAAAGTATAATGCAGAATTAAGCGTAAACGATAACAATCACTACGAAGATAGATTGGTTGTTGAATTTAATTATGACGGAAGTTTCTTTGAGAAAGAAGGAACTGGAATTATTTCTGATTTGGATTTAGGTCGTTGGGAAGATGGCAGGTAACGTTCCCGTGCTTTGTGATGTTACGGCACTAAGCGAAACGAGGTTTTTCGGCTAGCGAAAACGTGAACGTAACAACAAAATTTAATATTAATCAAAATTGCCGTAATAGCACAAAACGAGTGTTAGCGGTTGTTTTTTATTCAACTATAAAATGAAAATAACAGAAAAAAGAACGGTTACCGAATTTAAAAACGTAACTATTGGTAGAAAATGTGATGTTTGCGGAAAAACACACGAAGGAGATGAATTTCCTGACGAATGGCATTCATTTAACCACCACCACAATGAATGGGGGAATGACAGCGGTGATTCTTATAAACATCACGAGGTGTGTTCGCCTGAATGTTATTGGACTAAATTTAAAGAATGTGTCGAAGATTTAAACGGACGGTCAAATGCAAAAGTTGATGAGTTTGAAATTCAATTCGCACGTCTGTTGCTCGAAAATAACCGCTAACGTTCCCGTGCTTGGTGCAGTGCGGGACAAAAATGCACCATTTTTTGATTAATAACTAATAATAACAAAGATGCAAGATATTAAAATTAAAGACAAAACCCCGCATTGCTCCAAACACGTGTTAGCAAATCGGCTTTGTTTTAGAGCGTGGATAGAATCAACTTTAGGGAATTATATGGCTATACAAGGCGAACCTGATTTAGAAACGTTGGGAAGTTTTATGCACCATTATTCAGATTGTAAAAATATAATGCAGTTTACAGGATTGTTAGATAAAAACGGAAATAAAATTTTTGAAGGCGACATTGTGACTTATAAAAGAAGTGTAGGGAATTGGACAGGGCAAACAATGACTACTACTCATAAAATTATTTTTACAGAAGAAGTAAATGCTTTTGTAATGGATTATGGAAGTAGCTACATAAAATTAAGAAAGCATTGGGGTTATGAATATGAAGTAATCGGAAATATTTACGAGAACCCAGAGTTACTTTAACCGCTATCACAAAGCTGGAAGATAACGAGTGTTAGTAGCTGTGTTTTTACTTGTATTTGTCCGAGTGGATTGGAATACACAAAATACCACGTAAAAGCTATGAAAGAATGGCGAAAAATAATAATGAATTATTTAAAAATTGAACGACTTTACAAAACTATAAATAAATAAATTATGAAAGGAAAATATTTAATTACCACAGATGCGTGGTTTTATGGAGCAGATGGAAAACAATATAAATCTGTTTGGGGCGAAGTTGAAATAGTAAGCGATGCTATTTTAGGGATAAAAACAAATGTTAGAAGTTCTAATTGGTTTGCGAAAGTTAGTGGCGAAAAGAACCACGTAATAATTGCAGGATGCCAAATTCATTACGCTGTTAAAACAGATGAAAAGCCAAATACAGGTTTAACTCCTGATTACACAGTTGAAGTAGGAGAGGTGAAAAATTACAATCGTCCGACTTCTATTTATGTTGTTGAGTAAAATAGCTACTAACCTTACGGTGCTTGTAGATGCCAGCCTACACGCTCCTATAATTTCGGCTGGTAGCTACAAACACCTGTTATAAGAAGTAGCGGGTAAATTAAACAAAACATTATTATGGAAGCAAAAGCACAAGAGAAATTAAAAGTAAAATTAAAAGCACAAGAATTGTTTGATAAAGTTTATTTAGAATTAAAAGAGAATAAAGGATATTATGATTTTGAAACTGCAAGAAATTGTGTTTTAATTTTGATTGACGAAAATGTAAAAATGCTAAAGATAATACTAAATGAAAGTAATGAAATTTATCAGTCATTAAATACTCCTAAAAAATTATGTATTGATTTATTAAATCCATTATTAAAATTCTGGAATGAAGTTAAGGAAGAAATAATTAATTATGAAAACGAATCGTAGCTATTTCTTATAACGTTTTGCGGCTTTGTCTTGTTGCCGAAAAAATAAGACCTAATCTTTAAATTTAAAACTAATATGTCAAGTACAAAACAATCGTCAAATGAAGCCGAAAACGGCAATAAGTCAAAACCACTGTTATCTTCTCGGCTTTTTAAGTTTAGAGCGTGGGACACAGATAATAACGAATTTGTAAATTGTGAAGACCATCAAATAAGACAAATGCAAACTGATTATGGTGGATTAGGGAATAGGTTTATTTATTCTCAATTTATCGGATTAGTGGATAAAAATGGAAATGAAATATTTGAAGGTGATATTATTTTATGTGATAGAATATACTGGGAAGAAAAGCGAAATCTTATCGTAAAATATGATGAAGAAAGTGCTACTTTTTATTTACTAAATAAAAAAGATAGTGTTGATAGCGAAACATTTGAAAAGACTTCTTGTTTTTGTGTTGGAATATATGAAAGAGAAGTAATCGGAAATATTTTTGAAAATCCAGAGTTACTTTAACCGCTATCACGAAGCTGGAAGATAACGTATGGTGCTTTGCGAAGGCGGGGCATTTAACCACTAAAATTAATTAGAAAGATGAATGATATATTTAACGAGAATGTTTCTTTGAAAACGGAAACCCCCGCTTTTGCAAAGCACGTGTTACCAGCAGTGCCTTTGTCGGAGGTTTATTTAGAAGATTGTGTAACGGCATTAAAACGCTATGCAGACAACTATTTTGATTTGGCAATAGTTGACCCGCCTTATGGGATTGGGAATAGATTAAGCGATGGTGGAGGGAAGCTAAAAAATACCCCAATGGCTACTTTATACAGAGAAAAGGATTGGGATATTTTGCCTACTGCTGAATATTGGCAAGAACTATTTAGAGTATCTAAAAATCAGGCAGTGTTTGGGGCAAATTATTTTCTTGAGTTTTTACCAAATACAAGAGGCTTTGTTTGCTGGGATAAAAAACAGGATATGCCAACGCTTTCAGCTTGTGAATTGGTTTGGACTTCACTTGATAAACCTGCTAAAATAATGAAGAAATCAAGTATGGATTTAGACAGGTTTCATCCAACGCAAAAACCAATTTACGTTTACGAATGGATGTTTAAGTATTGTAAAACTCAAGAAAATGATTTGATTTTAGACACCCATTTAGGAAGTGGAAGCAGTAGGATTGCAGCGTATAAAGGCGGGTTCAACTTTGTAGGATTTGAAATAGACCAAGAATATTATGAGAAACAAGAAAAGCGTTTTAATGACTTTAAATCACAATTACGGTTGTTTTAGAACGGTCGCTGGCATTGCTGGTAACGTTGGGCATAACGCTAGTTACGGACTAAATAAGCCGAAACATTCAGATTAAAAACCGTATCACAGATACAAAAACATTTATAAATTAAAGACTGATACCGTAATTAGTGTTATGCATTGTTATGTGTTGTCTTTTTATTCTAAATTATATGAAAAATAACGATTGTTTTTATTGTATCCATTATAAGGATGGAGAAATAGCAGAAAATAATGGATGGTACCATCCTTGTGGTATTGGGATTCAAAACGAAGGCTTAAAAAATATAAAAGAGTGTGAAAATTATTCGCCAAATACAGGATTTCAAATAGGAGGATATTATTCTCATATTCATTTTGAGTTTGATAAAGATAATCCTGATAGTTGTATGGAAATGATAATTCATTCAGATGGGGAATTCCCAACAGAAGAAACCGAAAAACAAATTCAATTTCACATTTGTGATTTTAAACAATTAGAAAGTTTTGTAAAAGAATGGGGTGATTATTTACGAAAAGTTGGTGCGGTCTCGCAAGATAACACATAACGTTTCGTGGCTATACGCTGACAAGGAAAAGTAATTACAAATTATCGGAGTTTGCCCGAACAATGCAAACACAAAATAAATAATAACCAAAGCCGAAAGCCTTGTTTGCGTATAACCGCTGTTAGCCGTTCGGTTTTTTAAAAATAATTTTATGTTTCAGATTGGAGAAAAAGTGATTTGTATTAACAGTTCAATGCAACCACATACTATTGAAGAATTAAAAAAAGATATGTCTAATTGGGTAAAAAAAGATGAGCACTATACAATACGTGGTTTTACTTCAAATAATGGAATAGTAGATGGTGTTTGGCTTGAAGAAATTAAAAACGATTATAAGTTTTTCAGATTAATAGATAAATTCCAAGAACCTGCATTTGCTTTATGGCGTTTTAGAAAATTAGAACCTGCTGAAATTCAAATGGAAGTTGTCGAATATGCAGATGTTGCTTAAACTGACGGCTAACTAATCGCTAAGACTTATAAATGTATTACATTATGGCAAAAATACTAACAAAAACAAAGGTTATAAGGATTACCGATTCGCAATTAGCCACACTTCAAAAAATGAAGTCTTACAATGTTGATGTAGGGCATTTTATTCGTGAAGCGATAAAAGAAAAGATTAAAAAAGAGTACAAAGAATTAATGCCTAAACAAATTAAAACACCATTTTAAAAATGAAACAATCAAAACAAAAATCTTTAATTGAGAGCACCGTTCAAACGATCATCGGGCTTGCAACTTCAATAGTGCTTCAAGTGGTACTATATCCGATATTGGGTATTCCCGTATCGTTTACACAAAATTTAATTATAACAGCCGTATTCTTTATCGTTTCAATTTTGAGAGGGTATTGTGTGCGACGAATATTTGAGAAATTATGAAAACAGCAGTAGAGTGGTTAATAGATAAGCATTTTGGAGGAATTGAGAATTGTACTGCAGATTTTAAAAAACACATTGAACAAGCAATTGAAATGGAAAAGAAACAGCAAGATGAATTAGCTATTGGTTTTGCAGATTGGATGATTTGTAAAGCAGAAAAATACAATTCGTATCTATGCCTTATTAAAGATTATAAAGAACTATTAAAAATCTATAAAAATGAAATAAAATGACAGCAATAGAATGGTTAATCGAACAACTAAAGATAAACAACTACATTAGCGAAAATGCGCACTGGCTTATTGATGACGCTAAACAAATGGAAATGTATCAGATACAAAATGCTTTTAACGACGGATTTGACGAAAGAAAATCAGGCGAAGAATATTATAACGAAAAATTTAACAAAAATGAAACTAAAAGATAAATTCGACAATCCAATAATGCGCCACGATTTAGGCAGAAATGAACTTGAAGAAACGAAAGAACAATGTGCGGAAATAGCAGAGGAGTTTGCTATTGGTTTTGCAGATTGGTTTTGGGAGCATCACGAATCTTTTTATAGTGGAGAAAGAGATTATTATTTAGAGTTTAACCAATTATTAGAAATTTATAAAAAAGAAAAACAACTATGACAGCAATACAAGAAATGATTGAAATCATCAAACAAAAAAGATATGAAAGCGAAATTTCAAACACGCTTTTAAGATTTGTCCACGATGAAGCTATAAGGCTATTAGAAAAAGAAAAGAAACAGCAAGATGAATTAGCTATTGTATTTTCAAAATATGTTTTAGGACAAATTTACAATATGACAAAAGGTGATAAAGCTGGTATCTCAATAGAACAATTATTAGAAATCTACAAAAAAGAATTATGAAAGAAGAAACACTTGAAGAAACTGCGTTAAAATTGTATCCTAATAGAGAATCTTTTTTAGATAGGTTTCAAGATATAGAAAGAGAGGCTTTTATTAAAGGTTATAAATTAGCACAAGAAAAAATTATGACACCAAAAAAAGAAGCTGAAAATTTAATAAATGAATACCGTATGATATTAATGAATGCGGATACAGAATGCGGTAACGAAATCCTTTGCACTTCAATTGCTAAAAAATGTGCTTTAGTAACGGTTGGTAAAATAGAAAAGATGTCTAATTACAGCGACTTTTGGAATGAAGTGAAAAACGAAATAAAGAAACTATGACACCGAAACAAAAATTAAAATCAATTGAAAAGAAAATGGAACGGTTACAATTTAATAACGATAGAATTAATTTGCAACAAGCTTCGAGGTATTTTGCAGATATTAAAAAATACTACGAATTAGAAAGAGAGCACTTCTTTTTAAAATTTCAAATCGAACATTGTCAAACTTGCGGAAAAAAATTATGAAGCCGACGATTTACGAAAAGAATAATTTGCCAGAAAATGTGCGAATTATATACAATGAAATAATAGAAAAATATCAAATCATTTGCCATTACGAAAATGGTATAATTAAAAAAGACGAACTAATTAAACAACTACAAAAATGAAATCACTATACGAAACAATCGACATTTTAAGAAAAGACCAAGGTCATAAACTTTGGATGAAATAATTTAATAAGTTTGACAAAGACGACTGGGCGGAAATTGCAAGGATTGAAAAATCCGATCCGGTGCAATATGCTAAAAAAGGCAAAACAAAAGAAGTGATGAAAATAAGCACTGGCGAAAAGTTTAAGAATATCACACAATGTGCAGTCGCCAACGGTATGCACCGTAATACTCTTTTTGCGATGCTTTCACGATGTTATGAATGTGATTATAGATTATGTTAATAAAAAGTTAAATAATGCACAAAGTGTATTTATTATTTATAGATTTGTAACCAATTAAAAAACTAAATATTATGAGCAAATTACAATTTTTTGAGATGAGAGCCGAGGAAATGACGGCTATGTATGACAGCACTTTTACTAAAAAAGATGCTGTAAAGACTGGAGAGCAACTAATCCAATCCGTTCTGGACGATGGGAGTTGCGATATTATGCAATTAGGGGCGAATTTAGCCCGTTTAGAGCAAGTTGTTTCAAGTGCAATGGCAAAGTTTAGAAGCCATATTATCGATGCTGAAAAGCAAGTTGTTTTAGGCGTTGAATTTTCGCCCGTAAATGGTGGCAACACCGTAAATTATGCAGATGATGAAATATGGTCCACGATTAAGGCTGATTTAGACGCTCGGACTGAACAGCTGAAAATGGCACAGAAACAAGATACGTTTGATGCTTATGGAAACCAAGTACCGAAAGTTTCAATTTCTCCGCGTAAAAGTAGTGTGACAATAAAATTTTAACTATATTTGCCAAACAATACGGTCAGGTATTGAAACGAAAAATTATTTCAAGCCCTGATATGCCTTTGCTGACCCAAAGGATTTTATCAGGGTTTTTAAATTAATTATTATGAAAAACGAAATTCAAATAATGCCAGTAAATGACATTATGATTATGGCGAAAACTTTTGCCGAAAGTGGAATGTTTACCGATGCAAAAGCAATGGGTCAAGCATTTGTTAAAATACAAGCCGGGCAGGAAATAGGTATTCCGCCTTTCGCTGCAATGAGTGGTATTCATATCATCCAAGGTAAACCAACGCTCGGGGCTGGATTAATTGCAAGTGCCGTTAAAGGTTCTGGCAAGTATGATTATAAAGTTAAAGAAATGAACGAAAAGATTTGTTCAATTGACTTTTTACAAGGAACTGAAAATATCGGAAATTCTACTTTTACGATTGAAGATGCAAAAAAAGCGGGTACAAAAAACATCGACAAGTTTCCTAAAAATATGCTTTTTGCTCGTGCAATTTCAAACGGAGTTAAATGGTTTTGTCCTGATGTGTTTGCTGGACCAGTTTACGTGCCAGAAGAAATGCCAGAGCAAACAGTAGATGTGCCACACGTTGAAATAATAGAACAGCCGAAAGTATCTAAATTAAGTCAAAAGCAAATTGATAAAATTTTGATTTCGGATATTGCGACTGTAAAAAAAGCATTAAAAGCAATTGAAACAGGAACGGCTGAAGCCACTCCAGAGCAAGTTGCACAAATTGATATCTATCACGAACTATTAATTAATTCTTAAATATAAACAACAATGAGTAATCAAAAAAATTATGCAGGATCAATTGCTTTGACAAAATTACAAAGCGCAATTATTACCACGAAAAAAGGTGCAAAGTGTATCTTAATTCCAATTGATGCCAATTATTTAACCGAGAAAGATGGTTCGGTTTACATTAATTGCAATGTAGTTGTTAAAGATGAAATCGACCAATACGGTAATCACGGTTTTATCAGTCAAAAAATGAATACTGAAAAGTATAAGGAACTTGGCAAAGATAAAGCCAATGAAATTAAATTGCCAATTTTAGGCAATATCAAAAACTTTGCAGGATTGACAAACGACAATGCAGGAACTACTCATATTGCCGAGCCTATTAATCCAGAAGAGGATGATTTACCGTTTTAGATAATAATGGGGCTATTAACTTAGCCCCTAATATTTTATTGAAATGAACAAAACAAACAAACAAAGAATTGAAGCAGACCATTTAAAATGGTTTCAAAGCAAATACCCAAACGTTCCAGAAATCGGAATACCAAAGATTGTTTTCAGTGATAGCAATTCCACGAAATTAGAAAATTGTATCATTAACTTTCTAACTTACAACGGGCACCACGCAGTAAGGCAACACACGACTGGAACAATGATTGACAAAAGGGAAATCGTTACGGATGTTTTAGGCAGAAAAAGGCAAATAGGTTCTATCCAATGGGGGGCTTCACGGGATGAAGTTGGCAGGGCTGATATTATTGCAAAAATAATGGTTAATTTCAAAGGTCGATTAATTCCCGTATCTGTTGAAATTGAGGTTAAATTTGGCAATGATTATCAATCTGAAAGACAAAAAGACTTCCAGCAAAAATTAGAAAATATGGGGGGTGTTTATACAATCGTAAAAGATTTTGACGGTTTTTTAATTTGGCACGACAATTTTATAAAAAGTTTTTTGTAAGTTTGTAAACGGCTTTTAATTATTATATTCAAAACCCCGTTACTAGAATAGCGGGGTATTTTTAGCAACTTTAATGTAAAAAAATTTACACTATGACAAAATACGAAGCAACTCAAAAGGTATTAAAAAGAATTGCCAAAACTTCAAAAGACGATACGGCAAAAGAAATAGGCATTACAAGACCAACACTTGATGCAAGATTGAAATGGCACACTTGGAAAATTAGCGAACTAACTCACATCAAATTATTATGATACTCAAAGAAGCCGTAAAGAGATTGTCTTTTACAATATCAAAGGGCAATAAACCAAACCAAAACGATGTCGATGCTTTTAATGAAATCATAAGAAATCTTAAACTATCGGAGCAAGAAACGTTACAAGAAAATTTATTATTTGCTAAACTCTATACTTTCACTTTATCGGAATTGTTAGCGTACTATACCGATATTGAAATGGCAAATAAAGAAATTAACAGAATACTATCCGAGCCGATGGCAACTGAAAAACTGCAACTATCACTTCGCAGAATGGAACTAAAAAATTATTTTAACAGAAAAAAAATATTGGATCCGTTTTTGAAAAATAAAACAGCAACCGAGTTGGAAGAAATCCACGAAAGATATAAGAACAAGTTACCCGGATTGAATGCTTTGGAGTTTGCGAAATGTGGCAACAACTGGGATGCGGAAGCCGTGAAATACAATATTGAAAACTCGATTAATTTGTCAATTAAAAACTTTAAGAATTATGTATGAACCAATAGTAATGTTACAAGAAACGGAAGTAGTTTTTGATTTTACACAAATTGAAAAGTTTAAAGTTAAAATTACAGATGAAATACCTATGCCAGAAATAGTATTGTCTATTTGTGATGTTAACGGAGAAAATAAACGTATGGTAATGACACGGGAGAATATTAGTTGCGTTACTGCACAGGCAAAAGTGGGTAAAACTTTTTTAATAAAATTGATTTTGTCAGCTATTTTAAAAAGGGGTATTTTTCAAAATAGATTATTAAGCGAACTTCCAAAGGGTAAAGACAAAATCTTGTACATTGACACCGAACAATCAAAATACCACGTTAAACTTGGATTAATGCAAATCAAAAAGATGCTTGGGTATGATGGAGAAAAAGAACTTGATAGAATGGATGTGTACCAATTTGATGCCGTTTCTACACCAACGAGGTTGGAATATGTAAAGCACTTAATTTATCTAAACAAACCCGATTTTGTTGTATTGGATGGTATATCTGATTTGGCACTTGATACGAACAATCTTAAAGAAGCTGATGAACTTGTAACTAATTTGCGGATTTGGGCGACTGAAAACAACTGCCACATTTGTAACGTAATCCACCAAAACCCGAATGATATTCAGACTAAAATGAAAGGGCATTTAGGCACGAAATTACAAGATAAAAGCGAAATAGTTATAGGAGTATCAATTGATAAAGAAAATGATTGTAATCGTATTGTTCAATCTTTAGCTTCCAGAAATAGAAAGCCTGATGCTTTTCAGTTTTCAATCCTTGAGGATGGTATGCCAGAAATTCAAAACGAGGATGTTTCTATTTTTAAAATGACTGGCAAAAAAGCACCAAAGATGGATAAACCAGATTATCAATTATTCCAAATATTAACGGCTGCATTTAGCAAAGTTAGTGACGAAGTGAAATCATACCGTTACGGTGAAATGGTGCAACAGATTTGTCTTGAATTTGAAAAACAATTTAAAGAAAATATAGGGGATAATATGGCAAAGAAACTATTAACGAAGTTCATTGATAATAAATGGATTTTGAAAAGCGGAGATGCAGGACAAAGCCGTTACTTTTTAGGAGAATTTGAAAACAACTTTTTGTAAGAAAAACTAACTGGTTTAAACTAGTTTAAAAGCCTGATTAAACTAGGTGGTTTAGTACCCCTTATAAAGGGGACTAAACTACTAAACCACTAAACTAGTTTAATTGATTAAACCACTAAATGAAAAAAAAACATTATGAAACTACAAGACAAAATCAACAACTATAAAAAAACAAATAAAAACACATCTGAACACTTTTTTAAAGACGGTACGCAATTAAAAGGGAAATTGCATACTTGGTTAGATAATTGCTATTTAGATGCCGTAAACGAGTTTAAAAAGCTTGGAACAAAAAACACTGCAAATTGGTTGGACGATTTGTTGAAGTGAAATAAAAATGATTATATTTGTAACAGTTTCATAATTAATTAATTTTACCTCCTCAATATACTGAGACCCTGTTGGGGAGGCTTTTTAAAAAATAAATGCTTGAACAGTTAGCAAAGAAAGATACATACTGGCGGAAAATCGCCTTGAAAATCTGTAACAACAAAATGTTAGCGGATGACTTAGTTAACGATATGTATCTGGCTTTGAACAATTGCAATAAAGAAATAAATGATTTTTATGTAATTGTTACCATAAAAAACTTATTTTTACAGGAATTAAAGAATAATAAGTCAACCGATTTAAACGACAATTTCACAAGCGATGCGCCGTTTGAGTTGGATGATCAAGAAAAGAAAATAGTTGATAATGTGTATTGGGTGGCAAAGGAGTATATAGAAATGAATGAAACGATGTCAGTGCGAGAGATTGGCAAGGTTTTAAATACTAATTATAATTTTGTTCATCACACAATTAAAAAAGAAAAATTAAAATGGCAAAAAGAAAAAATTACGAAGCTAAATTTGATAAAAATTCAAAAGTAATTTCAGTAGGATTTACTGATAAACCATTGTTTGGTAATTTTGAAAGCGTAGGACTTGGCGATACAATCGAAAAAGTAATAAAAGCTACAGGCTTGGATATTTTTGTAGATGGCAAAGATTGTGGGTGCGATAAAAGAAAAGAGTATCTTAATAACTTATTCCCGTATCGAACTAAAGCCAGATGTTTCACGGAAAAAGAATACAACCAGTGGCAACAATTCACAAAGATTAAAACAGTAACACTTTCAAAAGAACAAGTTGATTTTGTTTGTGAACTTTACGCTTCTGTATTCAATCGTCCCGTTTGGTTCCCGTGTGCAGATTGTAGCACGAAACCACTTATAAATATGATTGATAAACTTGATAAAATATATGGAACTTATGAAAAAAATATTTAGCATTTTAGCAATTGCAACCTTGATGAGTTGCACGCCAGAAACAGTTACTGTTGATTGTGGATGTGGCAAGATTAAAACCAAAAGGATGTTAAGTGATAAGATTAAAAACTACGCATACACTTACGAATGCAACGGACAGATCATTGGTGTAGGTAGTATGATTGATTATAAAATTGGAGCAACGATATGCAGGTAAAACTTGGATTTCAAAATTTTTCAAAATGGAAGTAAAAAAACACGGTGGAGCAAGACCCAATTCAGGACGTTTAAAAAAAGATGAAGTATTATCTTTAATTGAAACAATGGATGCAATAACAGTTCCTGAAAATGTTTGGAGAGCTTTGTATCAAAAAGTATTAGAAAATGATGTAAACGCTATCAAACTATGGTTAAGTTATCGCTTTGGTATGCCAAAACAAACTATTGACAATAATGTTTCAGTTTCAAGCTTTGATATAACAAAATTATATGATACAGAAACATCCGAAGCATTGGAATAGATTAGGAAACAATACACGCTACTTTGTTTTAACAGGCGGTCGTGGCTCTGGTAAGTCATTCGAGGTTGGCAGATTTGCCAGCCTCTTATCGTTTGAGGCAGGGCATAAGATTTTGTTTACAAGGCAAACGATGACAAGTGCGCATTTGTCTATTATTCCAGAATTTCAAGAGAAAATAGATTTATTAGAATTGAATCACGCTTTTGAAGTTAAGAAGTCCGAAATCGTAAACATACAATCAGGAAGCGAAATCATTTTTAAAGGTATCAAGACATCAAGCGGAGACCAAACAGCAAATTTAAAATCTTTGCAAGGTGTAACAACTTGGATATTAGATGAAGCCGAGGAGTTAATCGACGAATCGATATTTGATAAAATCAATTTTTCGATTAGACAAAAAGGCAAACAGAATAGAATCCTTTTAATCCTAAACCCATCCACAAAAGAACATTGGATTTACAAAAAATTCTTTGAACAGGCAGGAGTTACCGAGGGTTTTAATGGCACGAAAGGAAATGTAACCTACATACATACTACTTATTTAGACAATTACGACAATTTAGACCAGTCTTTTATTGATGAAGTAGAGCAAGTCAAGAAAAACAATCCTAAAAAATACCAACACGTTATACTTGGTGGATGGCTCGACAAAGCCGAGGGAGTTGTGTTTACAAATTGGCAGTATGGCATTTTCAATCCGGATAATTTACAGACAAGTTTCGGGCAAGATTACGGTTTTTCAATAGACCCTACAACATTAGTAGAGGTTGCAATCGACAAAAAGAAAAAAATCATTTACTGTAAAGAACATCTTTACAAACCGAAATTAACAACGTCGGAAATAGCGCAAATAAACAATACTATCACAAAAGGAAAGTTAATCGTAGCGGATAGCGCAGAGCCTCGTTTGATTGATGAATTGGCAAAGTTAGGCAATAGGATAATTGGCACCACGAAAGGAGCAGGAAGCATTAATGTAGGCGTGGAGTTGATGAAAGATTACCAGTTAATAATAGACGGTGAAAACATAGGCAAAGAATTAAACAATTATGTGTACACGGATAAAGGTAGTAAGTTATACTGCGATATGTGGAATCACGCCTTGGATGCAATCCGTTATAATGTTACTTATAATTTAAGCGGTGGATATAATTTCGATATTCGATAAAACAAAATAACCTTTTTTTCATTATATAAATATGAAGATTACAATTCCAGAATCAATAAACGATATAGCGTTGCACCAGTTCCAAAAGTATGATTTGCTTTTGAAACGAACTGATTTGACGGACGAACAATTCAACGTTAGAAAGATTGAAATCTTTACCGGGTTGGATCGTAAAAGAATACCTTTATTAAGTCAAAAGGATTATAGTGAAATATTAATTTTAATTGATAAAGCATTAGAGCAAACAACGGAATTTCAACCTACATTTAAAATCAAAGATGTTGAGTTCGGTTTTATTCCAAACTTTGACAAAATTACAGCGGGAGAATATCGTGATTTAACTTTGTACAGTCAAGATGTAGCAGAAATGCACAAGTTAATGGCAGTATTATTCCGACCGATTAAAAGCAAAGTGGCAAACAATTACAAGATTGTAGAATACAGCGGAACGGAGAAAAGAGCGGAGGTAATGAAGTACATGCCTTTGTCAATTGTAAACGGTGCGCTTGTTTTTTTTTCGAATTTAGCGAACGAATTAATCGAATATACCCAGAAATATACAACGGAGGAACAAGCGAAGGCAAACACGCCAGCGACTACTTTGAAAAATGGGGGTGGGATGCGACAATTTTTGAAATGTGTAAAGGTAAAATTTGGAAGTTGGATAAAGTTTTAAAAACAAACATACACGAATTTCATTTATTCCTGGCCCACAAAATTGATGCACAAAAATTGAAACATAAAATTATTAACAAGAATAGTAACACAATTGAATTATGACAATAGAAGATGAAAAAATAATTGAAAAAATATTAAAGCTTCAAAAATTAGAAGCAGAAATCGATACGGTATTGCAAAAAAACAAACACATTTTAAAACATTGTTGCGATTTTCCAATGATAAATAAAGAATATGGTTTGTCTTTAGGAAGTAAAGTAGGGCAATTAATATCGTTAGGTAAAAAGATATGAACCAACTAACAGAACTTTACAGATACATAAAGCAATTAGCCGAGGCGGATAGCCAAGTTAATAAAGTTACCAAAAAGCAAGATTTAGCAAAGGAGACTTTATTCCCTTTGGTAAATGTTATTATTGAATCTGGAGGGTTTACAAATGGCAGTACGGTAAATTTCAATGTAGAGTTGAGTTGTTTCGATATTCGAAATATAAGCAAAGAAATTCAAACGGATGACTTTTGGGGAAATGATAATGAAGTGGACAATCATAATTTAGCTATTGCCGTTTTGAATAGACTTTGGAATAAAATGTACATTGATTTTGAGGAAAATAATATCACGGCAAGTGAAAACCCAACGTTTGAATTGGGAAGTTTTGAAGCGCCAAAATTGTTGGACGGTGCAAGGTTAACCTTTTCAGTCGAAGTTCCAAATACAACTATTAACTTATGTCAGTAGTCAATGAATTAGAAAAGTTCGGGAAGTACGTAGTACAGCAATCGAAATCTAATCTTTCAAAGAAAAAGAAAAAGGACACTTCTAATCTTTACAACGGAATTAAATTTGAAGTTACAAAAGAAAAAGATAGTACAACTTTAAGTTTTGATTTTGGCACGGCGAATGATTATTGGCAGTTTGTAGATAAGGGAGTGAAGGGCGTTTCAAGTAGTGCAAAAGCACCGAACAGTCCGTTTAAATTTGGCACAGGAACAGGCAAAGGTGGTGGATTAACGAAAGGCATTAACGGTTGGGTTGCACGTAAACGGATCCAATTTCAAGATAGAAAAACAAAACAGTTCCTATCATACAAAGCGACAGCATTTTTAATTATACGTTCGATTTGGAACAAAGGTTTAGAAACGACAAACTTTTTTACCAAGCCTTTTGAACAGGCTTTTAAAAGAGTGCCAGACGATATATATGCAGCTTATGCCTTGGAAGTAGAAGAACAATTAAAAGTAAGATTAAAATGATTAAAACACTTTCACCATATTACGTCACTATTCCCTTTGTCAGTCCTTTGACGGGGGTGACTTGTTCGAAATATACATTAAAGATTTACGTTTGGGACGGATTGAAATCTGCCGTTCCAGCCGTTGCAAGTTATTCGATGACAAAGACCAATCCGACAAGCTCCACGGGTAGCGACAAGATTAACATTGCACGTTTGATAAACGACTTTATAGACTTTGCTCCAAACGAGAGTAATCAAAGGTGGTGTAAAACCTCGGTAACTTATGATAGTTCCACGATTGAAGAGTTACAGACTATTAACTTGGTAGTTCGTGGTTATGGTTATGGAATGGAGGGGCAGAATCCTGATATACCCGTGAACAGAATCTTAATGCAAGGATTGGAATTTAAAGTAAACCGTGATGGAGTTTTCAATTTGCCAATCAAAGTCTTAGAGCCAACTTCGACAATAAACGCAGTTAATGAAACAGTTGGCATTTTCTTTCAAGATACAATCATAAACGTTTTGACAAACGATAATCTAGGATTTGCTCCAACGTCAATAATTGGAATCACAACTACAATGCCAGCGAGTGTTGGCACTTTGTCAATAGTTGGTAGTACGGTAAAGTTTACAAAAGGCACGGCATTTACAACACCACAGACTTTCACTTATACGATACAAGATAGTCTTTTGAATCAAGATACTGCAACGGTTACTTTGAATATTAGTGCCGTACCAATTTTACCAACAGCAGTAAATGAAACGTATAATTTGAACAATGCTGATGTTATAGATTTAATGGTATTGGCAAACGATGCCTTGGGGGTAACGCCTACAACAATCACAGCTATCAATACCACAGGAATCACAACGGGAAGTATCGCCATAACAGGCTCGGGAAGTAAACTGACTTTTACGCCAAATGGAGTAATTGAAAGTGGTGAAACATTTACCTATACCATTACAGATAGCGCTTCTAATACAAGCACGGGAACTGTTACTTTAAATGTTACCGAGGCTGGTACTTTGACTACTGAATATTTTACAGCCGATGAAAATTATGCCCCAGCGCAAATAACTTATATTAATGAATTTAATCAAGTTGTTGTTCAAGATATTTATGCGCCAGAATGTGTGCCAATTGCTTATAAAGAAATAATTTCCAGCTATGGAGTAATACCTTGCACCCCATGATAACAGTAAAATCCTATCCAAATAACGAAATAGACTATTCAATCGAAGAGCCTACTTCCATCAAAAGTGGCGAAATGGTAAAGAATATCTTTGTAGATGTTAGCGAAGCCGTGACGGATGAATATATAGAAATTAGTTTTAATAGTGAAACTATCACCTTGCTTATTCAAGACGAATGCCGATACACGCCCTTAGATATTGCCTTTCAAAATAAAGAGGGTGCATTACAATTTTTAACGTTTTTCAAAGCCAAAACAGAAAGTTTAAACATTACAAGCGAAGAGTTTGAAAGCGACCGAGGGCAACCATTATTCGGCAACCATCAATTTGTAACTTACAACGTTCAAGGAAAATCAAAGTTTAAAATGAATAGCGGATTTGTAAGCGAAGCTATGAACGAAACATTTAAACAATTGATGCTATCCGAGAGGGTTTGGAGTTACAAGAATGGAACTTATACGCCTTTGAAATTGGGTAGCAAAAGTTTGGAGTATAAGTCAAGGCAAAAAGACCGACTGATTAATTACGAAATAGAGTTCGAGTACGCATTTAATGAAATAAACAATGCTTAAGATATATATCGAAAATGATTTGTTGGATTTATTCCAAGATGAAAGTATAGAGCTAAATAGTTCTATTGCTAACGTTAATGATATTACAAAAAATACAACCGATTATGCGAAGTCTTTCACGGTTCCAGCTTCAAACAATAACAACAAGATTTTCAAGCATTATTACGATGCAAACATAGACAATGCTTTTGATGCAAGGGTAAAGGTAAACGGAAGAATAGAATTTGACGGTATGCCTTTTCGTTTTGGTAAATGGTCACTTGAAAAGGTAATTTTAAAACAAGGCAAGCCCTATTCTTATTCCATAAATTTTGTAGGTAATTTGGTGTCTTTGAAAGACAAATTGAAAAACGATGAACTTTCTATTTTAGATTTTCCCTTACTGGATCACGACTATAACAGTGATACGGTTAAAAGTTTGCTTCAAAATAACGGTGATGTTATTTATAATCTTTTCGTTAAAAAGCAATTATATTACAACCCAACAAGTTCGACTGTTATTCCAACTTCTATTAACATAGCACACGCAACGGGCGAGGGTGTAGACTGGACTTATTTAAACCCGTCGATTAGATTAATCAAAATAATTGAAGCTATTGAAACGAAATACGAAATTAATTTTAGCCGTGATTTTTTTGATAGAGTTGAATTTCAAAATCTATTCCTTTGGGTAAATAATACAAGTTTAATATCTGGCAAGGCAAACAATGAAATACGGATTGATTTTACAAACACTGGAAACATCGACGAAAGAGGCGGTACGCTAGATTTGATTAACGACACATTTACAGCAGGTGGTAAAAGGATTTATGGTTACATACAAATTACCCCGAGTGCAGGTTATGAAGATGTGGTTTATTCGATTGAAACAAGAAGAGACGGAGACTCATCTGGAGCTTATACAAATTTAACAGGATATAACAGTACACTTTGGGGATTTGAAAGAAACACAGCGACAAAAAACAGTTGGTATATTACGTCGGGTGCGGAGTTTAAATTTACAAGCAAATTTATAATTGAGTTTAATTACGAAAGTTATAATATGTTTGCGGATTTTCCCGAGCAAACAATCGGAGCGAATTTCATCATTAAGAACAACCTACCAAAAATTAAGATAATTGATTTTCTTAAAGGTTTGTTTTCCATGTTCAAGTTAGTTGTAATTTCTGACGATAACGAAAATCTTTATATTGATACGATTGACAATTATTATGCAACGGGCAAACTTTGGAATATTACAAGTTTTGTAAAGACCGATACTTTGGAAGTTTCACGTGGCAATCTTTTAAACGAAATTAAATTTACACATAAAGAGCCTGTCACGATTTTAAACAATCAATTTAAAAAATCCAACGGGATTGGATACGGTGATGCTGAAATCTTAATGACGGACGATGGCACAAAATCTGGCAAACCTTTGGAGGGCGAAGCCTTGACATTTGAATTACCATTTGAGCAGTTTGTTTACGAAAGATTGAAAGATGAATCAAGCACAGAGCCGTATCCAAACAATATGACTAATATAATGTATGGTGCAATAATCGACGATAAATTCGAACCCGTGAATCCAAGCCCTCACATTTTTTATAATGTAAACACTTTTCATTCAGGCTTTCCAATTGGTTACATAAATGATGTAGGCGTTAAAGAAATTTTGAACACGACAATCAACACGCCGTCGCATTCTATTGATTGGGCGACACCACAATACAATCTAACATTTGGTATTGAATATAACGAATGGGATAATATTAAAAGCGAAAATACACTGTACCAGAATTATTATAAAAATTATATCACTTCTATTTTCAATATTAAAAGACGATTGTTTAAATATAGTGCGATACTTCCGTTAAGGATTTTATTGCAATTGAAACTGAACGATATTTTAGAAATTA
>Ga0214162_1000022_pt1 | contig 33916 bp, 28 predicted proteins | sample LakMenepilimnion_3_FD_153000 | JGI IMG/M metagenome (GOLD analysis project Ga0214162, IMG submission 153000) | Freshwater microbial communities from Lake Mendota, WI - Practice 20APR2010 epilimnion v5 | ecosystem: Environmental > Aquatic > Freshwater > Lake > Epilimnion/Euphotic zone | place...
GGGGGGGGGGGTGTAACCACCGCAGCCAACAATGTGTTACTTGGAGCATACGCTGGAAACAACTTAACTTCTGGAAATAGCAATGTCATTATTGGACACGAAGCCGGTTCGGGTCTTATTTTAGGAGGTCGAAACGTTGTGATCGGTAGTGGCATCGATATGAACGGGAATTTTAGCAGGTGCATCGTACTTGGTAGTCCTGAAGTTTCCACCACGCCAACGGCTGACAACCAGTTGTTGCTTAATGGTATCGCCATAAACGGAACCGCGTTTGCTGGTGGTGGTGGTGCAACCCCGGGAAACGTTGAAAGCTACTTGCCTATTTTGCTTAACAATATTGAATATCGAATTCCGTTGTATCGATCTATTGCGTAATTTCAAGCTGGGATTACATAAACAAACATGTACAAGCCTAGAAGTTTAAAAACTGCGCTATTTAATTTGGCGCTACCGGAACCACGGGTGCAACCGGTCCAACGCAATTTGGGATTGCGGCGCGCGTGGATGCAGCGAACGACGGGACAGGTGTAATTGGTGGCAGCCCGTTTGCATCCATCTTATAGTCAAACATACAACAATTCAACCACCGTTGCACAAACGTACTTTAACTCGGCCACAACGGCACAAGATTTGACGGTCGAACTAGCTTTGTTTTAATAAATTATAGACAAAAGAGTTTTACGACGACAGAGTCCGGCCCCAACTACCAATCGACGTACAACTACCAGTAGATGTCATGTAACAAATATATTTTTGCGTTGTATGTACGGACTGTCTTACTCACTTGTTACAAAAAAAAAGGAAAGCATCATGAGCGGCATCGGGAGCGGTATCGGAATCGGCCTTATCAATTTGTTTCAAACTTTAAATGCGGACATGGTGGAACATGCACGCGAGTGGATACTCGTCGCCACCACAACGTGCACGAAGCAACCGGATAGCGCGCCCATCAACTACTCGTTGCACATCATCCACAACTTTGCCTTTGAACACCACGGCGCGGTGTTGCATATGCGGAACATCAGGTTCGTGGACTCGGCGCTGGCTACCAAGTTCGCCCATATTCAAGCCATGTCTTCGGTGTGCGACAAATCCATTGTTCGGTGCCAGATTCTCGTGCGCACCGACGACATCCACAGTCTTGCTGCACTCACGAGTGATTTGAGAAACATAACGCACGCGTTCACCATTGTGTCGTGGTCGGTGTTGCTGCACAAGGAAAACTTTTCGGCGGCGATGGCGTCCGGCTCTCCGTTCGCGGGGTTGGCGCAGTTCACCTCATCCGTGGTACAGCTGCACCGCTACGAACAGACACGCGTGGGTCACGCCACGAAATATTACAGTCGTGAAATTGTGGACTGCGACGACCTGTGTTCTCCGGACCCGGCGGTTTGGAAATTGGGGCTGCGGCTGCACCAGACCCAGTCGCTCATGTGGATGCAACAACTAGAAGACCGCGTGGCCAGTGGCCGCAACTTCATCTCCGTGCCGCGCTGGCTGCCACTGGTGGGTACAGAGTATGTCGTGCTGCTGGAATCGTGCCTCATCATCCACAAAGACGCATTCGAGCGCATCGGCTTGACGCACCGGTCGTCGGTGCTGCAAAAAATCAAATACCGTGGTGGTATTCTGGCGGATGAGACGGGCTCCGGCAAAACATCCGTCGTGCTGGCCCTGATCGTCGCCACTCGCGGCAGGCTCGACATTGGGAAGGGAGGCGTCAACACCCACAAGGAGATCTCCGCGCAAGAAACGCTCGCCAGCATTCCGGTACAAGCAACGCTCGTGATCGTGCCGATGAACCTGTGTGCGCAATGGGTGGCGGAGCTGGCCAAGTTCGTGGATGCGGGCGTGAACCACCTGTGCGTGTACAACAAACGACAGTATGCGAGCACGACGATCCAGAAAATCATGGCGGCCGACATTGTGTTCACCACGGCGGAGTTCCTGAGCGGCAAGGCGTACCCCACGGCGTGTAAGCAGAGCGATTTTTACGTCATGAACCGACTCGTGAGCAAAGCAAGGGGCGAGGGGGGCTGTGACGCGACCGACCCCGTCATCTTCAGGGGCTTCTTCTGGAAACGTATTATTTTCGACGAGCAGCACGCGTTCCCGGTAGTGTCCGGCGTTGCTCTGCGGAGCATCAAGGGAATCAAGGCGCAGGTGTACTGGGGCATCACCGCGACACCCTCGTCGACCACGATGAACAATATGCTCAAAGTCGCCAACGACGAGTTGCCGAATGTGGATGCGTCGATGCTGCTCAACAACTGCATCCGCCGCAGTGCGTTTGTGCACGAACTGGAGCCGTTTGTGGTGCAGACCCACTGGGTGGACATCCAGCCGCGCGAGCGCGACATACTCAACACGTACCGTCACGAGGGGTTGCCGCGCCTCATCCAGCTGTGCACGTGTTTTAACGTGTTGGCCCTGTTCGGCTCGGACGGCAACATGTCTGTGCGCGCGGATGAAATCCAAGTTTGTATGACGTTCGACGAGCTTTCCCGGATGATGGTGACGCGGCGGGTGTCTGAAATAAAGTCACATATGCCGGAAGTGGAGACGTTGCAGCGTACCATCACGGTTGATAAAAAACTACTGGAGCACATTCAGGGCACCGACGGCGTGGAGGAGCAAAAGGACCAAGATCAAGACGCGGCTCCGGAGCAGTCCGTAGAGCAAGAACTAGATCTAGATCTAGATCTAGATCAAGAACCGCCGGCAGAGGAAAACACAGACGACAGCAGCATTGTCCGCGTGATCAAGCGCCGCATAAAAGTCAACGAGCGCAAGTTCGCCCAGCTCAAGGACCGAATGCATAGCTTGGTTAAACAGTGTACGTTTTTCCAGGATCAGATTGAGATGGCCGCAGACCAGCGCATCTGTCCCATTTGCTTTGTGAACACTACAGACGTTATCACCCAGTGTGGCCACTGGTTCTGTAAGGAGTGCACGCTTACTTACACCCACCAAAAAAGTGTCACTCCCTGTCCGTTGTGTAAGGTGCAGCTGCGGCAACGCGACTGGATCCAGAAGGTGGATGAGCCGGAGGCGCGTGCAGTGGTGGTGCCGGAAGCCAAGTCTGTGTCGGACGCGGAAAAGTACGGTAGCAAGCTGGCTGCCATCGTCGAGCTGCTACGACGCATCAAGGAGAGCGGGGAGCGCGCCATCATGTTTGTGCAGTGGACCGATTTGTTGCGGACGCTGCGCGCCATTCTCTCTACCGGTGGTCTTAAGGTTGTTGCCATTATGGGCAACACCGGCACTCGCAACGCAGCCGTCCAGAAACTTAAAACGGGAGAAGTGGATGTGCTGCTGCTCTCGATGGACATTAGTACCACGGGGCTCAACCTCACCGACGCTAACCATGTCATCTTTGCCCACGCGCTCGTGGGAGGCAGCCCGTCGACGCAGACGCACTCTATAAAACAGGCCGTTGCTCGCGTCTACAGGATCGGACAGATGCGACGAGTGTTTATACACTGGTTCATCACCAAAAACACGGACGAGGAGCGAGTGTTCCTTGCTAGTGCACATCAATAAATCTACATTCTAATCCTAATCCTAATAAACATTACATTATTTAACTTCTTATTCTCCGCTACTGAGTCGTCTCCAAACCGTTCCAAGCTTGTATTACATAACTGGTATTACACTTTAACAACCAATTCAACAAAAAAATAAAATAAACGACATTAAACAAATGGCAAAGTCGAAGACTCTGACGCGGTCCCGGACTCACCCTCCCCACCCCACTGACCGCGCACTTTACCAACAGGTTAAAGCGCGAATTTACAACCAAAACCCGACACACAGCGCTTATAGAAGCGGCATGATGGTAAAGGCTTACAAAAAAGATTTCGGTAAAAAATACGGGTCTTCCAGATCGCCGTACATTGGACAAAGACGCGAAGGCAGCCTTTCGCGGTGGTTCAAAGAAAAGTGGGTCAACCAAAGAGGCGAAGTCGGATATCGCTACAAAAGTGATGTGTACAGGCCGTCGGTGCGAGTCAACAGGCGCACACCGAAAACATACCGCGAACTCAGCCGCTCCGCCTTGCAGCGCGCCCGCAGGCAAAAATCAAGGACGGGACACGTCGACAGATTTTGACAACAAAAAATTGTCTAGAACTTAGCGGATGTGACGGCGCCACGTATGAAGTATCAAATCTACAATAAATGGTGTTGGCCCCATAGTGTAAGTGGTCATCACGTTTGACTTTGAATCAAGCGATCCGGGTTCAAATCCCGGTGAGGCCTTGTCCTGTATCACTTTTTTTTTATTGTACTAAAAACGTTATGAGTTTGTCACGCTACTATCGCAGGACTGACGATTGCAGGCACGAGTGTCGGGGTCTGTGTCTGGATGGGCTCGCATACCGGGTTCGGCGTGAACGACGTAAACGCCATGGCGGGCAACAAAGTCTGCGTCTCATCACTGCCGGAGTTCCGCACGATCCCCACATTCGCGGTGCCGTACTTGAAAAAAAGGACGATAAAGCGGCGCCTCGACACATTTGGGGTTTCTGCGTAGTCGAGCGTGTCGTACACGTCGCCGACACTTACATCCACGCCCGTTTGCTCAAATTTGAAGCTGGCGAAAAAAATCAACATGCCGAGCACGAGGAACACGGAGTTGGACAGCTTCTCGTCGTCGTTGCGCAAGCTGGTTTTCAGCTGCACCAACAGCTTTCCTAGCGTGCGGATATCTTGGTCGTCGCAGACGAGCGCGTCGTTCACTTCGTCCTCTGCTGTGTTGTATTTATCCGCTGACCGGCGCACCAGCCGCACCAGACGAAAGTTTGCGTGCACCACATCGCTCATTAGCGTGTCGGTTGTCACTGCCAGTCTGGACGCCTGCACAAGCGAAAACATATGCTGCTGTTTGCTATGTTTACGACATAAAATGTGATTCATGCGTGTCCAGTTTTTACACTTGGCGTTCAACTTTGTGATCGCGCTGCATTTACATTTCATTTGGTTAATGGAGTACTAAGTAGTACCACAATACTAATTTTGGTTTTTATTAATGAAGACACAAAAAACGAAAAAAAAATAATAGGTATTTGGAGGTACGCGCGTGATAATTGTTGGCGGTGGCGACGTGAAATTTTACAGTAAAACGTAAAAAAGTAGCTTTTGACGGACAAAAAGTGTGTAATCTCGCTCGCGCGTTTCCACTTCCGCGTCCAGCACAACAACCGGGTTGTCGTTGATGTTGAACTCCCGGCAGTACAGCTTATACGCACACGGCACGAGCGAGTCCACAGTGAACTGGTAGGGCCACGCGATCCATCGCTGTGAGATCTCGTCGGCGACCGATAACAAGGTCTGATGCGAAACAACGGTGGTAAAGTCTCAAATCACATCGACCTCGTGATCAAGGATCGGCGTCGACGGCGGCGTATGAAGAAGTACGTCTACTACGACACCGTCTAAGTCGACGTGGTGGCCCTCGTGCGGAAAGTGGCCTTGTTTCAAATCCGGTTTCGGGTTCTGGTTCGGGTTTCGGGTTGCTCTTCATTTTGTTCGTCTATTAAACGATTGTACATGTCTATATCTTCCTCCATTGAGTTATCTTCCTCATAATGCATTCTGATATATTTTTTTGTGGTGCACTGTACCGACTACCAAGATTTAAGAAAATTATATTATACGACACCGATAAAATCCAAATAAAGATTTGTAAAGTTTTCACTTTTTTTTAAGCTGGGTTTTTTTATTTGTTTCAAAATTGTCATTTTTTTTTACCATGACCAGAGTCGCCCGAGAACACAAAACGAACACGCGCGAGGTAAAATACGCTCTCGACGAGAATGGCTACTACGTTTCGGCGGGGTCCGCAATAGCCGGAAACAAAAATTACAAGTGTGATTCATGCAGCCAGTGGCTGGTCCTGGTACATAAAGTGCAATCGTTTTTTTTTCGGCATTATCCTGGCCAAGCCGTTGCGTGCGTAGAAGGTTACACGCCAAACGGACAGTGTGTGGATTACTACGGGGCGGCTGCGCGGGCGGCTCAGCGCGACCACCGCGAACTCGTGCTAGAGTGTTGTGACTGTGACCAAGACCTTCCGTATCCGTACGTCATCACGGACCGAAATCTAAATGGCTTTAATCGAATGTACGGGGACCAGCTGCGGCAGCTCGCACTTACAAGCACCGATAAATACCGGATGAAAGTCGGCGTTAGTTGTCCGTGGATTGAAACTGCAAGGTGTCCGTCTTGTTGTGTCCGTTACGCGGCCGAACAAGCTGCCGTCGACCTGGCATATCAGGCGACGCAACAGGCAAAAGACGCGCAGGAACGAGTGGCCGTACAACTCATACACACACAGAAGCAAGCGGCCACGCAAGTAGGAGATGTGAATACCGAGGCGCAAAGTTCACTCACGCATCCAGACCTGTGCGGACCGGGTTGTTTACAGCGTCACGAAAGCCGCGTTTCGTTTGAATGCGGCGGCTGTAAACACAACTTGTTTTATTACCAGTGTGGAAATCGTAGATGTTATCGATTTAAAGATCAAAAATAATACCACGTCCTATGCTGGTAGTACCTCATTTTAAGTAGTAAAAAAGAATGTTTGCAGATATGTTTGCAACGCTTACGCTCGCATTTGCGCTCGTTGCGAGCCCGAAAACTCGGTACACGCCATAATAAGTGCGGCTTTTGACCACGATGTCTGCTTGTGACATCGTTACGGTTTGAGTTTGGCCGCCCAGTAGCTTGATAATTGAGGCGGGATTATTTCAAAGTTCACCGCACTCATTTGAAGCGAATTGGGGACCGCCCCTGCAGTACTGAATTAAAACGGGTGCCGCGCTGGTATATTTGTACGTTTTAAAATTAGGTACTATATATAATGTAGCTTATTTAGACTGGCGTCTATACTTGTTCGTCAGCAGCATTGCCACAGGTAGTCGAACGCGCTCCGCCGCCTCCTCCGCTGTTATCTTTTCGTTTTCCATGATATCAATGCCAATTTTACGCAGACGCCATTGAATGCCGCCAGCAGACCGATCGTGTTCCAGCGCGATTTGGTCCAGCGACACATTCTCTGTAATCTGGTGCAATATTTCCGCCTCCTCTTCCGGCGTCCACTTTTTCCCGTACCTTGCTCGTTTCACGGGCCGCGCTTCCACGTCATCGCCCCCGCCGACTCCCCCCTTTGCGTTGCACAACGCGGCGAAATGACTACTCGAGCCACACTTTCTACATTTGTCCTCTGCGTCCCACAGTTCTTGCAGCAGACAGCTCTGTGTGGTCTTGGACAGATGCACTTGGCTGTACGCACCGCCGCGCACGTTGTCGATGCCCTTGGTGAGCATCCACTCTTTGGTCACCGCGCTCTCGTCGAACCTGGAGCTGCTGACATGCGTGACCAAACATTTCATAGGTTTATACAGCTTGGTCCACGCCGCCCCGTTGCCATTGTTATGTTCGTCGAGGCGTCGGGCGAGGTTGCATGTTTTCCCCACATAGTACTTGTTGTTCTCAAGGGCGAGGACGTAAATGATCTCGTCGACTTTTGGCGAGTGCGTAGTCGACTTTGCTGTTGGACTCCCAGGCGGTGTTTGTGCGAGTGCGCGCGCGTGCGCTTCGGCACATGGATCGAAAACTTTCAACGGCGTACTCCCCCACAAACTTTGTTTCAAAAATCCAAATAGTGAAGATAGCATTTTGTTTATTCGTATTGATGGACACTACTTATGGTTACATGTTTGTGGTGCCGTGGTAGCGTCTGTCCATAATAAATAAATTTTTGTTGATGTGACGCTACCGCTGTGGACGTGGCATGCAAAATCCTTCACCGACGTACGGCGCCGCGAACGTGGGTGCGCTGTTGGGCCGCGAGTCGACATCCAGTGTTTGCTGACAGTACAGCGGTACACCGTTGTGCGTTTGGCAGTGGGGGTACTGACCGACGACGCACGCATCGCCCTGACGCGCCCACCGTTGGTAACACGTTCCCATGTTTCGCTCTTTCAGGTACGGCGAGCCCAGACAAAACATTGGATTGTGGCGCTCAGGTTGTTCACAGTTCGGGCGGCATTGCTGGTTGGAGCTGCAGGGGTCACCCGACTGACTGCATCGCAGCTGCGCTTCAAACGTGTTTTTGTACGGTGCATACATCGCTGGATCGTTTATTCTATTGTTATTATTATTTATTAGCATAGCCGTTAACCAGTGGAAAAACCACTATCACAAAAAAAAGAATGCTTCATTTTCCAAATCTCGTGTTTTTCAAAATCTCGTGATAGTAACGATGTGTCTGTTCTGCAATATGCCTGCTCAAATGCTTCACGATCCGTTCATCTGTGGCATCTTACCCGCCGTGCTGAAGTGGACTCTCAAAAACAATTACCCGTTGGACGGTTTTGACGCGCTGGTGGAAAAAGTGGAGAGACAATGTGGAGAGGTGGATAAAGAGTACTACGAAGACTACTGTTTGTTCTGGGTGCACGATTACGACGCCAACATAAGACGTGTCTTATCCGGCACAAGTAGTCCTATATTTTTACCGTTTTTTACAACCTACGTAACCCTGATGCGAATAAAATAAAACAATACAAAAAAACATATTTATTAAGCAGGCAATGCAATGTTTCCAGCGCCCAAAACCCGGAAGGCTTTGGGCGTTTGGTTTTTAAACACAATCTCTAACGATTGCGCCCTCGTATCGTCGTTATCCTCCCCAAAAGCGGCCGACCGTTCCGTGTCGATGCACCAGACTCGCTGGTTACATGTGGGCTCAATTTTCTTTTTCTGAGGCGTGTGCGCCGACACATACACAAAGTTGTTTGTCGTGGGCAAAAGCTCGCAGTTCTTTTTCGCGCACAGCTGGCGATTCCATACCGGGTGTAAGTCGTGCCTATCCGGCGTAACCCCGATTGCTAGCAACGCGTTCTCGTCGCCCTGTCCCGTTGCCAAATACGTGTGGGCCATTGCATTTAACTTCTTAATGTTTTCAATCCCGCCGAATTGGTCTTCTTGTGTTGCTCCAACATCCGCATGCGAAAAGATAATGTTTCCGATTTTTACGACAAGACCACGGGATGCAAACAGTTTGGTGGCTAATAATCCGTGACCCCCAATGAACATGGAGTGGCGATTCGCCAGCGTGTTGTCATCCACCTCGTCGTTGTCATCCACCTCGTCGTTGGGTGCTTTAAATGCTTGGGTGTTTTCTGCGGTAAATGTTTGGGTGTTTTCTGTGGTGTACGCAGTCAAATCACTCGCACTAGCGTACTGTCTGTAAAAGTAGTCTGCTTGAGAGCTATCAAAGATGGTAGAATACATTTCGTGGTTTCCGAGGAGGGAGTAGACCTCGCCACCTGCAGCTACCGCCTGGATTTTTAGAAGTTCGGTGTACCATAACACCTCTATTTCTGGGTATCGGTTGGGTACGTTGTATCGCGGCCCATTTGGTCGCACTCGATCGATCTGATCGCCCAGTTGTACCACGGTGGTTGTCCCGCCGATCCAGCAGCCGCCGCCGTTGATTAGACCAGCATACCATAGAGTACGCAGAAACGCGTCGATGTCGCCATGGAGATCGCCGATGGCTACAACTTTGGTTTGTTTCTTGCCGAGGGTAATGTCAAACGGCTGGGGCGTTGCTGGCGCTGTTCTTTTTTGAAGATAGGTGAAAAACGCAACGGGATCGGACATGTTTACGGGCACATTCTCCGATCCACACCGGATGAAGTCAAAGGCGGGGTTTGCGTTGACGGTGTCCCACGTGGCGTAGCATGGTTGTTCAATCTCGGGATCTTCTGCGTCCGGTGTTTTGTTGATGGTTTCCGCCATTTCAGGTAGTAACGCCACCTTGTTTTGCGCCTTAAATTTTTTGTTAATAAGATACCTGCTTGGTCGACGTGTTGACCGCCGTATGTCAAAGCCCGAGTCAGCAGCAGAAGTGTCAGCTGATAATTTCCCCGTTGTCATGTCCATGATATATACTTGAGCGCCGGCTGACTTTTTACCACCCGCTTCAGCAGCCACTGACGCATCTGGAGAACTGCTCTTCTTGGTAAGTCGCTGCCCGAATTGCTCCAACTTCTCAAGGAAGGATGTTTGGGGTTTGGTGTTCTTTGATGGCCCATCCTGCTCGGCACTCGGCAACGACGGCGGCGTTGCACTCTGTGTTTCATCGCCGGCAGATACGTCAACCGCATCGGCGGAAGGACTTGATGTTGGTTCCTGACTTTGTGACGCGTTTTCACGCGCGACGCGATTTGCGTCGTTGATTTCTCGCACCTTCTGTTCGATTAACCACTCTTTGTCGCTAACATCAAACAACCAGTCGTCTTTGAGGTGGCGTACAACATCTTCGACGGGCACATCCGTATCCCATCCCATGTACACTTTGATCGCTTCAACAATCTCCTTATTTTGGACCTTGGCGGCTTTGCTGACCTTTCCTTGTTGTTTTTGATTCTTCTTTGTCCGCGCTTCAACAATCTCCTGGATCATCTCCTCTTTGCCGCTAACATCAAACAACAAGTCGTCTTGGAGATGACGTAATACATCTTCCACTGTGACGTCTAGATCCTGCCCAATAAACGATGTAACAGCTCTGACAATCTCCTTCTTCTGAATCTTTGCTTGCTGGTCCCGCTGTGTTTGTTGCTGGCGCAGCTCGCGTGCCCGTTTGTTTATCTCTCGTTCTTCTTGTGCTTGGAGTTTGCGTGCAGCGCGCTCTTCTTGTGCTTGGAGTCTCACAGCAACCGCTTCGTTTTTAAGCTTTTGTGCTTCCTGTAGTTTGTCTTGCCGAATATTTTCGCGCTTTTCGGCTTCGTTCGCTTTTTCCTGACGGACCTGGTTTAGTGTGGTGCATGTACTAACTATCAGCTGGTCAATGGTTTGGTTGTCGTGCTCAACGGTTGTTTTTGGATTCGAGTTTAAGTAGTCCCTGACAATCTCCAGGATTAAGCCTTGTGGTTGTTGACACAGCTCTGGCTGGCGGAGGCGTATGTATTTGTTGATTTCTTGTTTCACCAGGGACAGTTTCCGGTCAATCTGCGTCGTGGTGCGCACCATTTTCTTGATGTCATTGTTTAGTTTCGCTTTCAGTGTGGGATTGACTAACCCTTGCTGGTCCAGATACTGGTAGATGGTTTTGGAGTCGCGTAACTGAAAAACAGGCATTATTTTGGTGACAAAACTTCTCGTCTTGATGTCGCTGATGCGGATGTCAAACGTGTTCCAAACAGGGAGGGGGCTTTGGATCGTCGTCCCAGGAACCAAATTGTCATCCACCACCTGATCCAGCTGTGTAATTACGTTTGCTTGCGATTCATTTGCTGAATTGTCTTGGTCATCTTTCTGGTCATCTCCTTCTTCCCCGGCGCCGCCCTGAAGAGGTTCGCCGGCTTCATCCGTGGGTACAGGTAGTACAAATAGTTGCCGTATGTTGTCTCGATACGCCGCCTTATCTTTTTTGGCAACACTTGCTAGCGCCGGTATACCGTTTTTGAAAATGTCTTGTAGCACTATTTTCAACAGCTGTACGTACGGCGTCAGATGCAGTAGTATGTTGTCTTCTCTTTTCTTATCGGCGTCAACTTTTCGCTCCAGTTCAACTTTATACTTGTGGGCTACTTGTTTAATCAAACGTTTCAACAGAAAAACATCCTCTTCTGATTTAGGCACGCAACGATTTGTGCTGTGCTTCAACTTCCACAAGGTGCAATTTTTGATACTGTCAACAAACTGCGTGTACAGCTCTTCGAACACTGCAAACACTTCGGTGTCTGTATTTGTTACACGTAGACGGGCTTCCAGCTTGTGTTGCATAATTGTTTTGAAACAAGACTCGAGGGTTGCGCGAAAGTGCGGGTGACGCAAGTCACACCCAGGAATCGCTTGCGCGTTCTCGAAAATGTGTGCAGCCACCTCGTCAAACGTCAACTCTGGCTGTTCGGGTCCGCACATGGCTGGTTTGATAAGCGTGCGTGCACTATTTGCAACACAATCCACAGACGCGCGCTGCAAAGACCGCATTGTTGCCGCGGGGCCCCTGTAGTTGTATACGGCTTCCATCCATACATACACATCGGGCGCGATGTACTGTTTGCTCGCCGGTTTATCAGATATCCACAACGGGTCCAGACGTAGTATATCGAGCGACGACTTGTCGAATGAGGCGTTGGGAAACACGGTGGTGGCTTGGTATACCGACTCACCGTCGTCCTGAACCGGCTCGCCGCCTATCTGGTCGTCGTCACTTTGTTCGGCACCTACCTCTTCCTCGTCACTTTGTTCGCTAGTCTGTTCCTCGTCACTTTGTTCGCTAGTCTGTTCCTCGTCACCTTGTTCGCCACCAACCTGTTCGTCGTCACCTTGTTCGCCACCAATCTGTTCGTCGTCACCTTGTTCGCCACCAACCTGTTCGTCGTCATCTAGTTCGCCCATCTGTGCGTCGGTGCGCTTATTAATTTTTGGCAGGCGCTTCTTCTTACGCCTGCCACCAATGCGCGATTTTTTACGTGCACCTCCACTTTTACGTGCACCTCCACTGATTGCGCGACGCCTGCGGTTAGGTTTGTAATTATCACCTCCATCCTCCTCTCCTTGGTCGTCGTCTTCTTCATCATCTACGTCATCGCCTTCGTTGTTACCTTCGTCGTCGCTTCCCTCCACATACTCTTCGAGTTTGGAGATCTTGTTTAACGTGGTGTTTGGAGGGAATGTGGAGAGGTACATGAATATACGCGTGGTCCAATCTTTCTGGGGGAGGCTCATGTGCGAACAATTACGTATGCCGCGGCCGACCATTTGCGTGTAAACGCGCATGTCGGTCGGGGGGTTTAAGATATGGATTGCGCGTAACTCTTTGAAATCCAACCCTTCGGACAACTTGGAAAGCAGCAGCAGCACCCCGATATATTCCCCCCTCGTGTTGTCAACACCGGCGTAGTGTTTTTTCCCCTGGAAAAAGCTTAACAAGTCGTCCCGTCTCTGCTTCGGCCGGACGCCCAAGTCGTATATCGCAAAACGAGGCCTGCGTTCCAGGGTGGAGATGTCGTCTTTCGCAATGTCAAACCGTTCGTACCCTACGCTCTGCAGCATGTTTGCCAGGCCAACCAGGCCGTTATTGAACCGACTGAACACGATCTGCTTGCCCGGTGTCTGTGCAATGTTCAACACGACACGGAGCAGTTTGGGTGCAATTTCCTTGGCCAGCCGCTCCAAGAAATGACTGCGCAGCGGAACTGTTTCGTTATCGTCGTCCCCTACGTGCACGTTCAGTGTGTACGTCGGCGCCGGTTCCAAACAGTCCGCGGGCAGACTTATTTTGTGCCGCTCCTTCCCCATCTCGTCCAGGCGTCTGATGTTGTCCAGATTTTCGCGCACGTAAAACGCACCGTGGCGGCTCCGCTGAACGTTGACGTCCCGAAGTGCTATGGTGCTACAGTGTTTTTGCATGTACTGGGCATCTGGCGCGGACGACACCTCGGTGAGTATTGCGCGACAGATTTTGTTAGGATCTGTTACTGTAATTGTGGTTTTGGCCTCTTTCTTATTATCTCCACTAGCTTGATTCTGACTTGCATCGTCTTCGTTTTCGGTATCGTCGTCGTCCTCCGCCTCCGTTTCTTCTGTATCTTCCTCGGCTGCATCGCTGCGGGCGGCTGATCGCAACTCGACCGTAAGCGTTGTCCCGGTCACTCTGCTAATCAGCTTGTTGGTTACGTTTGTCACGCGGCCACGTTGCCACACACCCTCCGTACCCTTTACCGGGTCGTCCTCCGATGTCTTCACAAACACGGTGTACCGCATTTTTTTGTCGGTTGTATTGACATCCTCTACGGCGTAGGAATTCAGCGGTTGTACGGCAGCGTCGCGCGCGGCTGTCACAGTGTTATGCCGAATGTTTTTAAATCTGAAGTCGTGCACCAGGCGGTTGCTCATGGGTACAAAAACAAACTCGGGCGGATGATAAATTCGGTTCATGAGTGCATTGTTTCTGCTAAGCGCGGGGAGCTGTCGGGGGAATAAGTGGAAGTCGGATTTAATACTGTACACGGAAACGTGTCCCTGCGCCTGCTTGAATCCGTTCTCGGTCAGTTCTCCAAATCTGGGGTCGTCTCGGTCTGTGACGGTGAAGTCGTTCGGGTCTATACGCGCACCGTCTCCCCGGAGGAATTCGAGGGTTCGCCGCAGTTCGTCGCTCGTGTCAATGATGGGTGTCGCTGTAAATCCGACCAGCACACAATTTTTAGCCACCGAAATCGTGTAGTACAAACGCTGCAGCGACGCCACCCACTGCGGATCGGTGCCTTTGGTGTTGACCAAATTGTGAAACTCGTCGATACAAACAAGCGAATTATCAAAGGGGTTGTAGTCCGCTAGTTCTGCGTTGCTTTCCCGCACGCTCTTGGGTAACAACATAAACTCTTGCGTTTGATTAATGCGCTGGGATCTGTCGAAGCCCATCTGGGATCTTTTATCGGCGGAAACGTGTTTAACAAACGCGCCAGTTGTCATGTCTTTATAAAAAGGCATGTAGTTCCCCGCATTAATGTAACTAAAAAAACCAACAGCTTTAGTAACGAGTTTCTTCTTGTCGTCATCCATTGGGATTTGGAGTGTCGGTGCGTCGTCCTCACCAGACTCCCCGTTCTTCAAAAGCGTGGCCAGGCTCTTGGTATTTTTTGGTGATAACGCCAGCGCGTCCGCCATATAACCACGCACTTTGCCCGCCTCGGCAACAATTTGATTCTTAACCTCTTCGGTGGGCGCAATCACTATAATTTTTCTCTTTCGCGTGCCAGACTTATTGCTGTTCACCAGTTGTTGGAACGCCGCATAGGTGGCGGGGAAGGACAACGCCTTTGTTTGCTTGCCTCCAGCATTTTTTGCTTGCTTCTGCACGTCCTTCCCGCCGTCATTTAGCACGTCGTTCAGCGCATTTTGTAGGGCGGGGTTGGCCGCGAGGAACGCGGCGTCATTGTCTCGGAGGTACGCATTTAAAACTTGCCAGATAGTAATGGTTTTACCGGAGCCGGTGGGGTGAACAACAAGCAGTCGCTTCGTGGGGTACGTGGATTCAGGTGAGAGCAAGTACCCAACAAGACGCTGGTAGTTCTCCGGTCGGCTGATGGGCACGTGGCGGACACTACTTTCGTCCATGAGGATGTCATCTTCACCCAGGGTGTAAGTCGAGTTGTCGGTACTAACTTGCATGTATGTGCCCATCGGGTCGCTCACCGTTCCCGTGTAACTGGTCTCAAAGTTGTCCGCCGCCAACCGAACGGAAACGGTCGCATTGTGTTTTAACGACTCGGGGGCTTGTACCTGTGTACTTTTGACCCCTACTTTATCTTCCGGTCCGACGATAATGGATGTGCCGTCCGGCTTCGCAACCTTAAAGTGATACCCATAGGGGCTGATGACAGTACCGGCCGCGTGTTTTTGATAGTACACCAAGACGGGTGCCGCTGCCTCTCCCGCCTCTCCCGCCGCTTGTTGTAGCAACTGTTTAATTTGTGGTAACAACGCAGTGGACCCCTTATCCTTATCCTGGATGAGTGCATAAAAGTGAAACTTGCCAGACGCATCCTTTCGACGGATCCATGCCTTGCTTTTGTACTTGTCGTAGCACAACAAATCGTTCATTGTTAGTGCATCCCGCACGGTGCCATCGGTGGCGTCGGCCGTAAACAACTGTAACGATTCGATGTTGTCCGTGTCTACATCAAAGTTTTCGACGCCTCCTTCTTTGGGTTGTAAATTCTTAACGTAATCAACACCCATGGTGACCTGTTTCAAGTCGCCCTTTTTACTTGTTGTATACTTGAGCAGCGTTAACTTGAAAGGATACAAAATCATTTTATCGACTGTATCGGTATCGCACTGTGTTGCGGGTAGCGTCAAGAAGTGTTCTTCTTTCGACGTCGTGTCGCTGATGTGCACGACGTTTCGGGCGCTAACCGAGACGATTGTAGCAACACCTTGCTTCTTGTAGTTGACGCGGTCATTTTTCTGTAGCAAAGCAATAGGGTTGATGGCGGTGCGTGCGGCACATCCATTGATGGCGGGCGCTGGACTTATCGTTAACTGGTTCACTTTTAAAACGTCCGCCAAAAAGGGTAGGAATGATAAATGGTGTTGTGGCGGCCACTGCCAAGGCTCCGGATAGTACGGAAGTTCCACCTTGACGTCTCGAAGGCTTAGCTGCGCTAACTGCGTTTCCAGATTTTGAGTCAATTCGTCCGGCAGCACGGTTTGTTCGCTGCCGTCGTCCAACATGTAAAACAGCCGTTGGTGTTTGTCGACGTACACCCGCCGGTAGCTCAGATCCGCGTAGTAGTAGATGTTGGCGTTCTTTTTGAGAGTCACCGGGTCTTTCAACACATACGGCTTTAACACCTGGTACTCGTCGTCACCCTCGCCATGGGCAATGGCGTTGTCACCGGTTGCAGTGGTTTCCTTCTGCTTCTGCTTCTGCTTCTGCTTGTGTGCCGTGTCAGGGAAAGAAAAATCATCACTGTTTTGCAGTGTTTCCTCGTCCGGCGAGGCATCGACAACGAGCAATTTCCCATATTTGACGTACAGCTGCTCCATCACTTCGTAGGGGATGTCGTTGTCCCAATTTTCGCTTCCATTCTTCACGAACAGGCGCAAATCATCGAAATCATCGTCCTGGTTTAGCTTCACAAACAACAAAAACTTATAGTCTCCTTCGCGGTACGTCGCGAACTCTTTCTTGGTCAACGACAACAACATGTACGCCTTGTCTGGCTGTAACTCTGCACGGCGAACGATAAAATTGACGCACCGGTTATTAGCATTAAGCACTTGGTCTTGAAAACATGTTTTGCTCTCTTTTGGTGCAAAAGCATTAACACATCGATTCGTTGTCTCGTTTCTCGTTTGTCCGTCGTTGCACGGTTTCAAACACTTTCCTTTCTTATTTCGATCACAGTCCATGTTCGCGTCGACTGCGTCTACGTCCGCTGTACCGCCGCGCAATAATGACCCCTCATCGATGTTACCCTCTCGCTTTGCGTATACTAGCTCTGGGTAATACGGTTGTTTAAACATGTTTTTGACGGGCAGCAGCTGTACACCCCTCAGCAAGGCGTCGGGTACAACTTTATGACCCTGTAGTGTTTTAACCACAACTGCATTATTAATCATGAACAACCGGTGTGTGTTTCCATCCGTGTCGGTGAGTGTTGCGACACGAGGGTGCTTTTTGTCCTCTCCCACAAGCAAGAGGTATTCTGTGGAAGTTTCAAAGCCTTTCGCTTTAAGAATCCGAGCACCACCACTCACTTTAGGTCGGGCTTGTTTTGGTTGTTTATTCCCCATTTATTTTAGTGAACAGATTTTATTACATTGGTTTTTTTCCCATGGGTTACGCAATTTTTAACGACCACGTGCTGTACGCGTCCATCACGGAAGGGGTAAACAAAACATTGTTGGTGGTGTAGTAATTGTCCAGCGTATCCATCTTTGCCTGTGTGCACACCAAGTGATCCGACCACTGGTCGCCCAGATTCATGAAAATAAAGCGGCCTGTATCTCGCACCAGCTGCCGCCGACACTCCATTTTGTAAATCGAAATGTTACTCACGTTGGGTGTGTGCACGGGAGGACGCATGTACAAACCGGCGTAGTTTCGTAAACCGAGGCACTCCAGCTGTGCCGTGGTGAACGCGCGACCGTCCACCGTTTCCGCTCGCGCCGTCACCAAGAAAATGGGAAGCGCCATTTGGAGCGCCAGGTCGTAGATGCGTTTGATGGGCTGGATGAGGTGTGCGTGGCACGGCTCGTTGTTTTCGTTTGCCAGCAGTGTCGCGTCGATGTCAAACACGAGCATGTATTTGTTCGCGTCGACTGCTTTAATCAAGTCTTCCGCCGCGCGAGCCACGTAATCTAAACTAGTGTTTTGGAGCAAGTACATGGTCAACAGGTAGCGGCGTGTTTACTTACTACCGGCACAATTTATATTTCATTTTTTCCGTTTGTTAGTACTCACTAACCAAACAACTGGTTTAACCAAACATCTCCATCCAAAGAACACAAACCCCCTCGAATCAGTCACGTCATCAATGCATGTGCTAGTCGTGTTCAAATCGCAGCTGCGGAAGGGCAGCTCATCATCGTGCGATGTAATCCCAACCAAGGTTAAGTTGAAAGAACCGGAGGACGGACTGCCCGTGGTCACATGGGATGACGTACGGTACTTGTTGGAGTTCCACTTCGGACTGCACCGAGCCAACGTGCGACCAGTGCACCAGTCTTTTTTAACCGGCATGTTGCTACGCGTTTTCCAACTGAACAGGAACACATGGGATAACGACCATCGACTCATGTCGATGGACCACATCCGCAACGACGAACGAATTGTGCTATGTCGCAAACCCATGTCGTCCGTCCTCTGTCGCTACGTCCCCTTTCGCTTTAGCCCCAAGCCGGTTGCTGAGGTCGGCGTCCAGGTCGACCAGGCGCGTGGCGTACCCGCGACGCTAGAGACGCTAGAGACGCTAGAGACACCAACAACGCTAGAGACGCTAGAGACACTAGACGACGAAGATGACAAGCTACGGCAGATTATGATGTCGTCGCCCTTTGAGGCGCCTTTAGAGGGGCGAGTTACAAAAGTGAACAAAAAAGACCCCAAGAAACATCCAAGCGATTACGAGTACAACGAGCTTAAACAGCCGCGTCCCGCCGCGACGTATGTGTGTGACGAATGTAGCATTGCCGGACATCATTTCCGGACCGACTGCCATCTGTACAAAGATACGTACACAAAGGACGGCGACGCCATCAAAAGACCCACCAAGATTAGCGTCGCCCATGGCATCCCAAAGCGCTTCCTGCAGAAGGTGGTGGCAGCAGCAGATGCGTCGACTTCTTCTGCGGTGCTCCGGCTGGCCACCGGTGAGCTAGTGTCGGACAGGCGCCTCGAGCTGGTGTCGGACAGGCGCGCCGAGTTTAAAGTCAACTCCACGGTGCCACCAAAAAGATCGTATGATGACATGTGCGGCAGAGTGTGGTTTGATTTCGAGGACCATGTCTTGGAGCAAGAAGCAAAACAAAAAAAGGCCGAGGACGAGTTTTACGCGAAGAACCCACGTAAAAAGTTGCAGTCTATGTGCACGCACTGGCTGCGGGGCCTGTGCCAAAAGGAGTGGTCGTGCGAGTACTTGCACAGGTACAACATGGACACGATGCCGATATGCTCCTTTTTCCTGCACTCGGTCTGCGCCAAGGCGGATGAATGCGCGTTCAAGCACGTGTTGCCGCCATCGACCCTTACCGCTAATGCGTGTCTGGACTACGCCCTGGGGTTCTGCGCCAAGGGTGGCGAACGATGCGAGCGCCAGCATTTAAAGAGAACCACCCCTTCGAGGGCCGACTTTGAAGACAACGTTAAACTGTTTGAAGTATTTATTAAAACGATGTAATTTGGATTTGGCAAGTACCTAAGTAACTACTTTTATCTTTTGAAACTACGACTCTTGCGCTCCGATTTCACTACGCACCGATTCACGTCTAGCAGCTCGGGCCGCCTCTACCTTAGCAGTCGCGTCTGCAGCTGCTTGGGCCATAGCCGCCGCGGCCGCAACGGCAACACGACCTCGACGAGTTCGTAACTCAGGAACACGACAGCTAAAATGGCAGAAATGTCTTTTTCCTTTACCTCTTTCACCTCTTTCAACATATTAAATAGTGTTGTGATGTTATCATCGCTAATTATCGGCTGATCTAAGAAGCTTTTTACCATTTTTGTTTATATAATACAGAATTTATTAAGTTTGGTCATAATGTACTTTACTATGGCCCAAGTTTTTCAAGTCTTTCTCAATTTTGGTTAAATTCTTTTCCAATACTAACACGTTATCACTACTATACGTCGTCTTGTTCTTTGGAGTAAAGTGATTTTCAATCTGTTTTAAATTGTTTTCCAACTTTACCACCTCGTCGACAACATTGTTGGTCTTGCGTATATTGGTGTCGCGTTTCCCGTGCAACAACTTTTTTGACAATAACGCAAGAGAACCCAACCCCAATGATGCTATAGCAAGTCTGTTACTTAGAATGTCGTTATGTTGTGGCACTCCTTGCTGTGCTGGTGCGTCTTGTACTGGTGGTGCGTCTTGTACTGGTGGTGCGTCTTGTACTGGTGGTGCGTCTTGCTGTGCTTGGGGTGCTTCTTGCTGTGCTTGGGGTGCTTCTTGTATTGGTTGTGCTTCTTGCTGTACTTGGGATGCTTCTTGTACTGGTGGTGCTTCTTGTACTTTACTTACGAAAGCTTGAATGTCTGATTTTAGTATATCCATATTAATAGTTGGCTTTTGTAAATTGGTAAGTAATGCAATACCCATTGCTATTATGTCGTCTTGTCGTTGAGTGTGTGCCATTGCGTAAGTTGGTTGTTTGGTTGACGGGTGTAATTTATATATTATAACAACGTTATAGTTTATTGTACAAACTTAGTTAGAAACGGGTGGTCCTTGTACCATGGTGCCGCGAATACCCGTGCCGTTGTTTACTGCCCGTTCCTCTTCACCCGGCTCGGCCTGCCGCACAAAACTTGACTGGAAGTACGCCGAAACCTGTTTTTGCTTCTCTTCGAGACTCATGGTAGAAACCTCGTGCTGTGCGCGTAACTCCATGAGCTCCAGCATATGTTGTATTTTACGAGGCGTGCAGTCGGAACCCGTAAGCATCAGAATCAGGCGTGGATGGGTGCGCGATAACTGTGAGTACGTGGCGTTGTTTTGCAGAACATGCTCGCGTATTTGTTCGTCGGTCCACGCCGCGTTCCTTGCGCGAGTGATGTAAACATCCGAGAAAAGTGCCAGCGCAATTTCCCGCACCGTTTTAGCCGGCACAATCTGATCCTCCGGTAGTTTGGTGATGTGCCACTCAAACGCCTCTGCGTGCGTCTCCCCATTTTTTTTGATCATTTCTTCCAGGGGCTTGGAGTTTGTCAGCGCAACGCTTTTTGCGCCCGTGTTTGTCAGCGCTTGCGTAGTGGCGTAAACAATGTTGGAAACGGTCGTGTCATTCGTGATTGTTTCCATTTGTTATTGTGTGTCCGATATTTTTTCTACGTGTAAACTTAAAAATGAGCGCATTACCAACCACCACCATGGAGAAGGAAATTGCACAGTCCATACAGGATCAACTAAAGATTTTGGCACAACAGATCTACCAGAACCAAGAGATGGATGAACTACGTAAGCTAACTATTCAAAATCACAAAATAGATAAATTGATTACATGGATTACAGTAATAAGTTTTGTGTTTATGATTGGCGGTATCGTTTTCAACTCGGTTCATCTGTACCATATCAATCAAAAATCTAAAACAACCGACGCATCATTAACATTACTTCATAATAAAATTGACAATAAAGAAACCTAGTAATATGAGATGGAACTAATTTTATGGAGAGCTTGGAGTATAAAGGGGTGCGACCAGCGCATGTCCGTGGTGCTTTCGAGGTGGTTGAGGTGAACACGATCGGGCGTTTGCACATCCAGCGGCGTTGTAAATGAGGCATGATTGCCGTACACAAACACCGTTTCCCCGGGGAGCTTCCGACCATTGATCCACGTCATGCCTCGAAGCGCGTCGTGATGCGAGTAGTCTCGATGCGATTTACCTCGGTAGAACTCCGAACGGAACGGCGGCTTGTGCAACGACGAGCCGTACAGCAGCGCCACTCGGAATCCGCGCGCACTCATTTGCTCGCACTTCGACTCCTCTTCAATGTGCGGCCACTTTGGCTTCAGCTCCACGTACAGCTGCTGGTCCGGTAGAAAGAAATCGATCATGTACGTCCCGCCGTCTATCAAGTTGTACTTCATCGGCTCGTAAATGTAGCGAACGCGTAACTCGTCCATAAGGGCTGCAAACCGTGACTCCAGCCGGCTGCGAAAGGTGATGCCTTTGTAGTTTGTTTTGATGGCGTGAGGAAAGCTGGGACCCGCCGTTACGGGTCGAACGGCCGTCGACGGAAACACTTTCGTAAACGCAAAAATTGCTGCACCAGCCGCTGTATTATTGTCTGACACTTGCACGTGAGGCGCCGGATTCGTAGATGAAGTAGTTGTAGCGTTCATGGTAGCAGCGGTAGTATTGTTCGTAGCAGCGGTAGTGTTGTGGGTAGCAGCGGTAGTAATGTTCGTAGCAGCGGTAGTGTTGTGGGTAGCAGCGGTAGTAATGTTCGTAGCAGCGGTAGCAGTAGCAGCGGTAGTGTTGTGGGTAGCGGTAGAAGTAGCAGCGGTAGTGTTGCGGGTAGCAGCGGTATTGTTGCGGGTAGCAGCGGTAGCAGTAGCAGCGGTAGTGTTGTGGGTTGCAGTGGTTGCAGCAGTAGTGTTGTGGGTAGCAGTGGTTGCAGCGGTAGTGTTGTGGGTAGCAGTGGTTGCAGCGGTAGTGTTGTGGGTAGCAGTGGTTGCAGTGGTAGTGTTGTTGATAGCAGTGGTAGTGTTGTTGATAGCAGTGGTATTGTTGTTGATAGCAGTGGTTGCAGCAGTAGTGTTGTGTGTAGAAGCGGTAGTGGTAGCATTCGTCGCTGGGGGTAAAGTTAGCTCCGGAGTGCAGGTGAAGTTACGGAGCGGCACTTTTTCCTTTCGCGATTTTACAGCCATCTGGTCGAATAGATGAAAGTGTTTGCTGGTCATCTCTGTCACGTGGAAAAACCCCTTGTTGAACGTGGTGTTGGTCACGCTATCATGCACCACCACTTTGAGCGGCGTTTGTTTTTCGAAGGCGGCAACCATGGCACGGATCAAATTGGTTGTGCACGTCTGGCGGCTGATACGCATGAACGATTGTTTCTCGTACATGTTGGGCTTCATGATGTGAATGGCTTTCACCCTGCCCAGCTTGGTGTTTGTCGTCGTCAGATGATACTTGTCCACGCCGGATAAAAGGGTGGACCGCTGAGAGCGCGTGAAAGGAGGCATCCTCTTTTTTTCCAAAAACAAATGGCAGTGACCACGGACACACACGCCTCGGAATAATATTTTTATTTGACACTGCATACAACTACTATTGCATACAACTACATTGCATACACTATTCGCCTACAGGAACCTCGCCCTCGAGTGCATAAAATTTATCTGCGGTGATGAACTTGGACAGCTTCTGATGGCACTGTTTACATACGGCACTGAGGCGGTAGCGTCCGTTAAGCGTGCGCTTCCGCACCATGGACGGTATGTCAGCCACCATGCGTTTCTTGTCACAGGTGATGCACGGAAACTCGTCGATCAACAAACGTCTTCTAACGCCGTGTGGTCTAACGCCGTGTGGTCTGACACCGTGTGGTCTGACACCGTGTTGTCTTCTGACACAATGTGGGCCACGTTTCCGCTACACTGCTTTTTTTGGTTTTGGTTGTGCGTACCATTTTTTTTTCAATCGTATTTTGTTCTATATACGTAGATTAGATAAGATTATGTTTTTATTTGACGCGACACACCCCTACCCGCTTACGCTCAAGGTCGAACTCCCAGTAATGGCGCTGCATCATGAGGGCGCCGAACAACAACACGTCCGGATCGGGGAAGATGGCGTTAAAATCGGGAAGTGTGCGCGCGGCGTCGCACTGAAACACCGAATACGACGGGAAGTCCACATCTTGTAAGTCCGCCGGGGAGTAGGTCAGCACCGTGTTGTTTTTCTTGCTGCCGAGACGCAGTCTGACGTACCAAGACAACTCGTCGTACCCCGTTTCCGCCAACTGTTTACCCAGCGCCGCGCATCCGTAAGTGTACGTTGTGCCCGTATCCAGAATGCAGTATTTGGGTTTTCGCTTCTTGATGAGTGTCATGTGTTTCAAGTCGGGTCCCACCTCGAGGGATAGAATATCCAGCACGTAGAAGTGGGTGACGAAGTCGCGGAACATGGGTGGATCCACCATGGGCACATACTCAACGCCCGGGAAACTGGGCGCCAGGGATCCGAGAATGAACCAGCCGCCTTGGGGGTCGAGCAGCAAAGACCAGACGTTTTCGGAGCCTTGCAGCAGCTTCTCTATGGTTACATGTCTCCCATACTCGGGCCCGAGAGACTTGAGTGCGGGTCGGGCGAGACCGACCAAATTGGACGAACTGGTGCCTTGGATGTGATGCACAAAATGCACTATCATGTTGCCGAGCAAGTACTCGTTGTTGTTCAGCGCGTCGTCTTCGTTGGTGGCCGGGATGTTCTCCAGTAAAAAGCGGTGATGCATCGGTGTTTTGTCGGACATGCACGGTAGCGACACGGCGTCCATGTAATGCGACACGGTGTCTTCCTGGGAGCCGTAGACGAGTTTAGTCTTTGTACCCGCGCCCTCCTCGCCTGGGCTGATGAAGCGCCCTTTGGGTACGTAATAGAAGGGGTTGCAGTCCTTGCGTTCTTGCGCGCCGCCCTCTTTTGTCAGGGACGTGCCGCACGGACACTGCTGGGTGGAACACGACTTGCTGTCGCCGTCTTCGCACGATGTGTACTGGCACCCCGCGCCCTTTGCGGAGATTTGGGAGCTACCCGTGTCCAGCACCAGTTCCACTCGACTGTCGCCTAGTTTTAGTTTCAACATGTACGCGCCCTCCTCCTTGTCCCACCACAGTGGAGCGATTGGAACGGGCGACGCGACGCCGACCCCCAGTCGGGTGCGTGCGACAATCCGTGTGTGTCCGTTCGTTTCAGTCGATTGGACGGTGAGGCGCACTCGTCGTTTGTCGTTGATGTAGACACCCGTAATAATCAGTATGAATAATGCAATAATACTAACTATCCATATCAGTTCGGTTTTACATGCCATGCTGATAATACCACGTTTTTTTTGTTTTTAACTATTACAACTAGATTTTAGAGCTCACGTAAATTGGGGCTGGTAGGAGGTTTCGAATTTTAAGATTGATTGGGACGTTCATTTGTGACGTACATGGGTCGCGCGACGACGCCTCCGATTTAGTCCACGCAACTCATTTTGTACTCACAAAACAAATTTTCATGCCTCTTCACAGTTCCCGATTTTGAATAATTCAGTTCTATTCTTTGGTAGAAATTATTCATTTTTTTTATTAAACAGCCCCATAAATAAAAAACACATACTCATGGAGTCGTCGTCGTCATCGACGGCATCATCGTCATCGCCGGTGTACATGGCTGACGAGAGTTCGCGGCCGTCCAAGAAACATGCGGGCTTACCGGATGAAATGAAAGAGCTGTTTTACATGTCGGATAAATTCGAGCAGTACGAAGAAATCAGGCGCCAAACCATGTTTAAATACAGGGAAATGGTGGTTCTGCTGACGAGCGACGAGCTGATTGCCCGCGATGCCGCCATAGTGGAACGCGGCCTTGACGATGCGCACGTGGTCATTGCGCTGCAGGAGCGCAAGAATGCGCTGCAGGCGAATGATTTAGGGGACACCAAGATTCAGGATTCCATGTTGCAACTGTACAAAGTGTTAATGCGCCGTAAAGTCGCGACCATGACGGGGCAACGTTTACCACCGCTAAATTCCGTGTTCTCTAAATGAATAAAATAATCATAATTACATATTATTGACAGCGCAGTGTTCAATTCGTACCACGTGAATCATTGTAGCTCATAATATATTAAATGAGACCAGTGAATGATACGAATTACATTTATTTGTTGTGTGCTCTTTTTTACATAATTACCGTGGCTGTGGCGGTGGCGAGCGTCGGCAACTTTTTGATGGAACCCATGCTGCGGCGTCGATCGCTTTTTGCGGAGACAACGTTCCGGTCGGGCGACCTCATCCTTTGGTCTAAATGTTTAAAATGGTACACTGACATTGAGAAAATAGTATGCGGTTCACGATACACCCATGTGACGCTCGTAGTGGTCTCTTCCAGAGGGGTGCCTTACGGATGGGAAACAAATGTGGAAACGGGGCACCAGCTGAAACCACTTGCGCTGCTCGTGGCTGAAAAGAGCGATTGTGTATGTGTCCTGCGCAAACTGAACAGGCCGGTGGACGAGTCGTTGTTGTGTGCGTTTGTTCGTGACAATATTGGTAACAAGTACTCGTACAATGTGTGGGACGGTGTTGTCAACCAGTTGTTATCTTCCATACACAAACGCAAGCCGGCGGACAAACGCAAGCCGGCGGAAGCGCGCAAACCAACACGGCCCCGCGAACGCTTGGACATCCGCGAACGCTGGGACATCCGCGAACGCTCGGCGAGCTGCACGTCTAGGCCCCTGTTTCCGCGCAAGAAACGTTTTTGTTCGCAGCTAGTGGCGGATACGTATATGCACCTTGGCGTCATCGACTTGTTCAAAAGTGTAAAGTCTAAATCCAAATTGGTTCTTCCCGGCGACTTTTCCGCGGCCAACGATCACAACGCCTTACACTGGGTGCAGCCGTACGCACTCGGCCCCGAAATCAAAATCATAGTTTGAGGAGGTTTAGTTAGAAGTATGTATTGAGCAACTACTTGCGTTTGGTACCTTTAGTATTTCACTGATGCAACAAAATTTATATTGGGCTCAAGTTAAACCAAATCGTTTTCTTAAATTGTACGGAACAAATGGATAGCGGCACACTCGTGATTACCAACAGCAGTGCAAGCGACACGGTGGCAAGCAGTGACGAGACGGTACTGTTTGCCTTCATGGACATGTTGCAGCAATACCTGGAAGCCTTGTCGGACGTGTTCCCCGAATGTTTAAAGGTGCAACAGTACAAGTTGGGGTTAACTATGCGACTCCTGGCCGCGGGTAACGATACGGAGGAGAGGAAGGCTGTGATCAAAGAAGCGATTGTGTCGTATCACGGCAGCATGGGTCCGTACTACGCTCGCTGTATCGAACACGACGACACGTTGTTGCTCGAGGACATTGACTTGATGCGCAACATTGACATGCCGCAGAAATGGACGCCGGATCTGCACAGTGACACCAAGAACGCCATGTGGGAGTACATCACCAAGCTCAACGAGTTCTCCAATATTTACAACATGTACTCCAAGATTCCGTCCAACATGCTGACCAGCATTGAAAACATGGCTCATTCGATCGTGAACCAGATCGAAAGCGGGAACATGAGCATGAGCGATTTGAACATGCAGACCATGTCCGAGCAAGTGATGAGCTCGTTGAACATGTCGGATTTACAAGAGTTCGCTTCGCGCATGCAGTCCGGTGACGCCTCTAACATGATCGAGAACATGAGCACAATGTACAGCATGATGGGGTCGCTCATGAAAGGGCAGGACATGTAGTACAAGTCGTAGTAGAAGTAGTTCCAAAAATTCAAAACATGACGGCAATGTAAAAAATAATCATTGTATTAAATAAAGAAAAACACCAGCGATGTGTTTCAGCAAATCCAAAACAGTGAACGCCGTCTACATTATTTGTTGCGTCCTTTTAGGGGTATCTATACTTTTGCTCCCCTTCAACAAAATCAACTACAGCGCCCTTATAGTCTGCGTCACTATCCTCCTCATCATATTAGCCATTGGAATTACCAATAACACCACTAACCAGCATAACGTAGTGTGCCGACCACCGCCGGATGATGCCCCTGCGCCGGAAGAACAATCAGACCAAACACAACCATTACGGCAAAAGCAGCTGGCACCTGTTCGGATGGCCATGCCTATGCAGCCGCGACGCGAAATGGCGCTGATGCGTCCCCAGCAACGCGACATGGCGCTAATGCGCCCCCAGCAACGCGACGTCCAGTGTGAGCGTACACCGCCGCCAGCAGTAGCAGACGTGCCTGGTAATATAATGCAGCCACTGTTGCACGTGCCACGGCGCATGCCACTCCTCCAACAACCACCGTTGCTCCTACCAGTGCAAATGGAGGCGGCGCCCTTAACGCTTGTTGCCAAAGCGGATGATGGATCGAAGAGCGATGGACGGAACGACGATGACGTAGCACAGTGTGGCCCTGGTTTCACCGTTGTTCCGCCGCAGCAACCCCGTGCACAGCCTAGTGGTCCCCAAATTGTTCCAAATCTACCGCCGTTCCCCGGCGTCGTGCAGTACACGGGAGAAAGCATGTGGCGACTACCCGAGTGGCCCGTCAACCAGCCGTCGCGTGAAGAAAGTATTGCAGCCGTCGTGCCTGATTTACCCACCTGTTCCAGCAATCAAGCATCCAAAAACGCAATAAGGAACCAAGGCCTGTACGGCATTAAAGGAAATGTGTCATGTGATTTGTTGAAACGATCTGCTGTTGCAGACACGGGTTTCTTACAGCCACTTGGTGCGCGCAATGCATTCCTGGCATACAACACCTATGACCAGTTGCATTCCAAGGACCAATTCATGATCCCCGTCAACAAACAACAATTTTAACGGTCCCAGTTAACGGTCCGTAGCTAGCTAGTACTGCGGCACATTATTCCACTGTGGCGTTTGAAAACAACCGTACTCATTACATGTTACCTTATCCTGGAGGGCGATGTTGCCACGCGGAAGCATGGACAACGCTAGCTCGCACTCCATTCGGTTCGCATAGGATCTTTCTGTGATTTTGGCTGGAGTAAGCGTGGGCATACATACCGACTGGCCGTTCAAAGGCGAGACTCTGATAACATAACGCGAGCCCAGAGTGCCGTTGGGCAGCACCGAACAACACCCCGAAGACACCCCCGCGTAAAAGTTTGTCCACACGTTGCGTGCTTGATTGATTTTGACGGAGGAGGGCGGGTATTTAGCCAGCAACGCGTGGAGGGCATCCGTGAGGAGCGAAAAGGCAGCGTCCCATCCGATGCTGGGCTCGGCGCGATGCATGGGATACGTCCAGGCACACATCTCAAACGCGGTGCGCAAGCGGAAACTGTTGTGCTCCAAGAACTGTAGAACGTTGGAGACAGTCGCGAGAGTTACATATGGCGACATCAAAGCTTTGTTGATGCGTGCAAGCTCCGTGCATAACGTTGCCGTCATTTTGTTTTTATGTATATAATATTTATTATATAAACAAAACGGTTTACGATGGCCGTCTCGCTGCTCGCTTTTTTCATCAAGGAGTTCGACGAAGACACCCCGTTTATCAATACCTTCTTGCACGGCAAAAACTTACTTCGCATTCAGGAACTGTTAACCGCGCAACTACGGCAACGGACCAAGAACGCCCAAGTGCCCACCATTCAATTTAGTGACGCCATTTTAAGCGCGCTGATGACATTTGCATACAAGTACAGGTTGACGGTGCTAAGCCCGGGGGTGCTGCAGAACGCCAACCACGTGTTTGTGGACCAACTCGCCGACCAAAACGAGGGTCGCTACTTCGAGACGGCGTTCTGGAAGCGTTGGTGCTCGCAGGGACTGCCGGACCCCAACAACATCCCTCTACCCCTAGCGGCCGAGTACACCGACTACACGGTGGAAACAGATGGCTACATGCTCAATAACCCGAACGGCTACAAGAAATTCCCGCACTGGTAGGAGCGTGCCGCAAAAGTTGTCACCACGATGTAACCACACACACACAGTAGCAACCTTTGTTTGTTTCGTGGTACAGACGAACACGAACCGAGCACGAACCAAGCAAAATTATAATTCTTTTCGACATACAGCACGCACGCAAATAAATCATGCCACTTATTTTTTAATTGTGTTTTTGCGATGAAAGTGTTATCATGGGATGTGGGGCTGCGCACGCTAAGCTACTGTCTGATTGAAACCGTCGAGGGTAGTAGCACGCGCTTCCATATTATTGACTGGGATTCCATCGACGTCCAGGTCGACAACGACGAAGAATCGGCCCCTGGAACGATACGGCCAAGCAAGCGCATTAAGACGGCGGCTGTTTCCATCGAGCAGGGCGCGCGGCTGATTATGGACGCGTTGCACCGTCGCGCGGCCGTGCTCGCGGAGGGAGTGGATGCAATCATCATCGAGCAACAACCAGCGGGAGGGCACAACCAACAGTCCAATGTACGGATGAAGGTCATGAGCCACGCCATTCAGTGTTATTTCTACACGCGCGCCATTGTGGGTCACACCTTTATCATTCCCACCATCACCTTTGTACCGGCAAACAGCAAGTTCTGCGAAAAACCCAAAGCCTCCCGCAACGCTGGCGATGACAGCAACGATACCGCCGATGGTACCAGTGAGCCGACGGATGCGCAGGCCGCGCCTTCTCGCTACAGCCAAAACAAAAAGTACGCTGTTGTGAAGACACGAGAACTGCTGGAGGCAAACGTGCCTGCACCGGGATGCCCCGACCTCGACAACGACAAGGCACGCCTGATGTTCGAGTCCATCACAACGAAAAAAAAAGATGATTTAGCGGATTCCTTTTTGTTAGGGTTCTACTACCTTCGCAAACAGGCCGCCGGAGCTGCGCCGAAAGTGAAGCGAGCGCGGGCAAATCGGACGACGAAACACCAACAAGCGGGCACCGAAGAGACCACCGCGGCAGCTGCGCCCACGGAAGCTGCGCCTATGGAAGCTGCGCCCACGGAAGCTGCGCCTATGGAAGCTGCGGCCGTAAAGCGAGCGCGGGCGAAGCCAACCGAACAACAAGCAGGCACCGAAGAGACCACCGCAGAAGCTGCACCCGTGAAGCGAGCGCGGGCGCCGAAGCAACTTAAACACCAAGCGGGCGCCGAAGAGGCCACCGCGCCAGTGAAGCGAGCGCGGGCGACCAAACCAATCAAACAACAAGTTGATGGCGATAACGAAACTAGCTCGAAAAACTAAAATCTAATTTTGATTTATTTTAAATCTTGTTCCTTTTTTTTCCGTCATCCATACATACATACAATCATCATTACTACAAAACATGAGTCTAGTAGACGGGCGACAAGTTGACATTCCGCAGATGCTTCGAATCAAATCGAACGTGATCTTCTCACAGTACGAACAACTACTGGAACTAGCAATGTCCTATTACATTCAAAATGGTCGGGGAGCTGTTGTGATGACGTACGAAAACATAGGACAACTCATGTCGAAGAATGCCAGAATATTGTTGGTTTACATGCCACTGGAGATTGCAGCAGAAACAAAACGGAAAGAAGACACTGCTCTACTGCTAGAGTACGACCCGGGTGAAGAATTTGTTATTTTTATGTCGTTGCGCAACAACCGCGTAGCATATGAACATATTGCGCTGTACGGTAAAAACGGCGAAAGAGGCTCGCAAGAAATACAAACAAGATTTTAGTGATTCAATAAAAATATTATTTATTTGAGTTGTGGTCACTGTACACGATCCCACATGATGATACATGATATTGATATCGATAGTGTATAACAAATCTCATATCATTAATGAGGCGTAGTTGGTTTACTTACGCTTAGGGTGCTTGTGCTGGCTCTTCTTGCCCGCGCGAGACTTCTTGGCACCTCCACGGTGACCTTTGGCGCTACGGCCCTTGCCTTTCGAACCACCCCTACTTTTTTTAGCACCGGCAGAAATAGAAGAAGGCATTGTATGTTTTATTTATTAGGTTAGATTTTTTTTCAGTACGCCTAAACCCCAAAGTTAGATGACCAGTTGTATGACCACTTAAATGATTACTTGGATGATCACTTTACACTCCTCGCATTTTTTTCTTACCGTCCTTGTCCACTACCTCTTCCTCCTCTTCCTCCTCCACTTCCTCTTCTTCCTCCTCCACTTCCTCTTCTTCCTCTTCCTCCTCCTCCTCTTCCTCCTCCTCTTCTTCCTCCTCCTCCTCTTCTTCCTCTTCCCCCTCTTCTTCCTCCTCTTCTTCCTCCTCCTCTTCCTCCTGTTCCTCTTCCTCTTCCTCCTCTTCATCCTCCTCCTCTTCCTCCTCTTCCCCTGCTTCCTCTTCCCCATTTTCTACTTTCCCCTCGTTCTCCACATGCATTACACCGTCGTCGTCTGGTTCCATTTTGTCTTCATCTAGAATCGGTTCAGACAAGGTGGACGACGTTTCATCATCGTCTGACTGCTCGATCGGTTCATTCGATTCCTCTTCTTCTGATGACGACGTCTTTCGATTTTTCCCATCGTGTTTTTGCAGCGGAATAAGTGTTATTTTTTTATCGGCCATTTTGATGTTGATGGGTTTTTCTGTCTTCGTAGAGACTACTTTTTTACAACTGGTCTTGTTTTTTCGTAACAGTTTAAGCATACTTCCAATGTTCCTGTTGGTGATGAACGACGGCAGGTACCGATCCGGGAAATGAGTAATGGGGCATTTGTTGTCGTAGTTCTTCACAAAGTAAATGCCCCAACACTGAATGAAGTCGTCGTACGTTAAGGATTTCATTTGAAGGGTTTGGCAGTCGCAACTGATTATAACCAGCGGCGCGGTTAGTAGCCGGCATGATATCTGCCACGGAAGGCAAATGGGCAAACTTGCTTTTTCGAAGTGGGTTGGTGACACTAAATGCCGTGGATCTTCCATGAGCCGCAGAAACGTGTTCGTGGTAGCACTGTGTACCGTTGACGAAGCCGATGCGATAAACGTCGATTTGATGCCGCCGGGGCACGCAACTTGAAAGTGCACCGGTTTGGTTTTATGCTTTGATACGCCAACCGTCACCAGGGAAGAGTCCGCATTGATCATGAGTCCGCGAAGCATTTTGTCTACGCGTAAAAAAAAGCAAATGCAACTTAATGAAGATACGTTCCAACTAACTACCACGAGAACATAAAATGTGTTTTTTTTTATTGTGGATGAATTGGATTTAAATGTATGATGTTACCGCCTAAAAGACTACATATTTTAAGAAGCAACGACACCGAGAAATAGTCAGGCGTCAAGTTGTTTATGTAATCAGACGTTCCAATAAATTCAATTTGCAGCCGATGCGCGCACATGTCTTTCTCTTTGTCGCGAAACTGTTTGGTCTCCGCCTCGAGTCGCGTGGGTGCCGCCCATTCCCGAATGAACATAAATTTCCAATTTTCTAGGCAAAACACTGTTTGTGTGCGTAAACACACATGAAAAGGCTCGACAACTATGGGAATGCTCTGCGGTATGACGTTACACACTTGATTCATTTCAATACGAACATCAATGTTGCTCCGGTTGTTGACGTGTAACAAAACAGCGGTGTTATCTTGACAGTAGGAGTGTTCCACCTGCATGTTTAAGCGGCTGGCGGTTTTAATGAAATGGGTTCTACTTCGTACTGTCTTGTTGTCGTCGAAAGCGGGTAAGAGTGTTTTTTGTTTTTTTGGTTTGTGCACCGGTAAGTTTAGGGTGTAATAGTAGTCATGCGTGTCGTACGAGGGGTTCACGTGATTCCAGTCTTGGAAGCGCTGCAACATGAGCAGGGTTTGCATAAAAAACATACGAGGCAATTCATTATTAAACGCGCCGTGTTCCATTTTGCCAAAGTGTATTTTGCATTTCACTACTTCGTTTTCTTTTTTTGTTACGAATACGCTCTTCAGTCTGTTGATAAACGGCAAAATGTGTACGTGTGCATCATACAAAAGGTCAGGTACGCCGCACGGTGTTTCTGCCTCGTCCGACGACATATGCTTTGACTATTAAAACTTAAAATTCAAACTTTAGAATTTGTGTATAATTTGTACGTGAACTAAGTTTATTTTATTTTAGGACTTTGTTGTATGACTATTTTAATATTTCCTCGAACACAAATCTAAGTTTCATCTCCTCGAACACAGATGGATGACGACCATGATGCGGATATCGCAATGTACTACCAAATCATGGAGGAAGAACACGCTCAACCAGACGCGGACATGGATGCGATGATGCACCATGCTGGCGATGGCGATGGTATTGAGGGTGGTGGTGATGGCGCTGGTGTTTGCGCTGGCGTCGGTGGTGGTAGAGGTGGTGCTGGTGGCGGTGCTGGTGGTGGCGCTGGTGGTGGCGCTGGTGGTGGCGCTGGTGGTGGTGGTGCTGTTGAGGAGGGTGTTGAGGTTGTTGAGGCTGAGGGTGTTGAGGTTGTTGAGGCTGAGGTTGTTGAGGCTGAGGTTGTTGAGGCTGAGGTTGTTG
>Ga0214162_1000025_pt1 | contig 32744 bp, 30 predicted proteins | sample LakMenepilimnion_3_FD_153000 | JGI IMG/M metagenome (GOLD analysis project Ga0214162, IMG submission 153000) | Freshwater microbial communities from Lake Mendota, WI - Practice 20APR2010 epilimnion v5 | ecosystem: Environmental > Aquatic > Freshwater > Lake > Epilimnion/Euphotic zone | place...
AGCATTTTACTTTTTAAATTTATTTTTTTAAATGGTATCATGATTTCAAATGTTTTAAAATAATTAGTTTTTCAGTACACTTATTGAACCATTTTCAGGATTGTTCCAAGGTGGAAATATCGCCTTCGGGCAAGCCAAATTCTTTGGCCTTCAACAGGCGTCGCAAAATTTTTCCGCTTCGGGTTTTGGGGATGTTATCGACAAATTCAATTTCTTTGGGAGCGACAGCCGGTCCCAACTCTTTTCGGGCAAAACCCATAATATTCATTCTGGTTTCTTCATTTGGACTATTCCCAAATTTCAAAACCACAAAAGCTTTCACTAATTCGCCAATTGCGGGTTCAGGTTTTCCAATGACTGCAGCTTCTGCAACCATTGGATGTCGCATCAGCGTGCTTTCGACCTCAAAAGGCCCGACCATGTGACCAGAAGTTTTGATGATGTCATCGGCACGACCAATAAACCAGAAATAACCATCGGCATCTTTCTTGGCCAAATCCCCGCTGAGGTACCATTCGCCAATAAAGCATTTTTTGTACCGTTCTTCCTCATTCAAATACCCACGAAATAGGGACGGAAATCCTTTTTTTAAAACCAAGTGTCCTTGGAGATTAGGTTCCGAAAGGATTTGTATTTGGTTGCCAATAATTTCGGCAATGCCCACTTCCAGTCCGGGTAACGGTTTGCCCATAGAACCGGGTTTTACTTTCATAGAAGGATAATTAGCAATCATAATGCCGCCCGTTTCGGTTTGCCACCAATTGTCGAGAATCGGAATTCCAAAAGTTTTCTCACCCCAAATCACGGCTTCGGCATGTAGTGGTTCGCCCACACTCAAGATAATTCGGAGATTTTCGAGATTGTATTGTTTCAATGGTTTGATATCCATTCGCATTAGTCTTCTAATTGCTGTTGGAGCGGTATACCAAATGGTTACCTTGTGTTCTTCGAGAATGGAATACCATCTTGTGGCATCGAATTCCTCTTCGTCGATAATGCTGGTGACGCCATTTACCAATGGGGCAATGATGCCGTAAGAAGTTCCCGTTACCCAACCAGGATCGGCGGTACACCAGAAAATATCTCCTTCGTGAAAATCGAGAACATATTTGCCTGTGATATAATGAGTCAATACGGCTTTATGAACGTGCAAAGCACCTTTTGGCATTCCCGTGGTTCCGCTGGTGAAATGCAGCAAGGCCAAATCTTCCGGATTGGTTTCTGGTATAATGAATTCGGAATCTGCATGTTCCATCAGTTTGGAATAAGACAGAATTTTATCTGAAACATGTTCCTTGGCATCGCTCAAAATGACATAGCGAAGCGAGGGAAGTTGTCCCAATAATTGGTTTACTTTCTTTTCAAAAAGGAGGGAAGTGGTCAGTACAACGGTCGCTTCTCCTTTTTTCAATCTTTGCAATATTGGCTCAGGGCCAAAAACAGAAAACAACGGACAGAAAACAGCGGTCGTTTTCAAAGTTCCCAAAGCGGCTATGTATAATTCAGGAATTCTTCCTGTCAAGGCGAAAACGCGTTCGCTTTTTTGAACTCCCAATTTTCCCAAAACATTAGCAAATTTTGAGGTTTGTTGCTGCAATTCAGCATAAGTAAAATCGCTACAGCTACGGTCTTTGTGGATAAAACGAAATGCCACCACATTTTTTAAATGACTTTTGGCATGACGATCAACAGCTTCGTGAGCGATGTTCAGGCCTTTTCCATCGGGCAAACCGCTTAATTCTTGGGCAACATTTTCCCACGAGAAAGAGGCTCGAATTTTTTCATAATCCGAAAGATGGTGTTCCGTTTTATTTTTGATGGTAATCATTTTTTATTTTTTAAACCAATATTTTTTCCACAATAATTTGAGGTTCCATAAGAATTGTTGCTTTAATGGCATTGGAAATTAGACAAGATCTTTTGCTCATCTCAAGGATATGAATTGCCCTGTCCGTTTTTTGTGTATGCGGGATAGTGACTTTGGGTTTCAAGATGATTTCGGTGATGGTGTGTTTGCCTTCAATTAGGGCTATATTGCATATCGCATTACTTTCATAATGGATAAATTCCAGCTTTGAATTTTCGGCAATAGCCAGAAAAGTGGTCATTAGGCAACCGTTTATTGAGGCCACCAATAAGTGTTCCGGTGTCCAAATCCCTTGCATTCCTTTCGGAAAATCGGGAGGTGTCGCTACTTCGATTTGTTGTGGCAATAAAGGAGAACTCAAGACTCCTTTTCTGTTGACAGTCCATTTTAGATTCACTTCGTAAGTATACATTTTATAAGATTTTAAGTGTTTGTTTTTTAAATTATTGGGCTACAAAACCACCATCCACGGGGATTTCTATTCCAGTTACAAAAGAGGCTTCATCTGAGCAAAGCCAAATTACCGCATTGGCAATTTCTTCGGGTTCTCCAAAACGTCCAATAGGTTCTAATTCCTTGAATTGTTCGATGCTTTCTTTCTTCTTTCCGGTCAGTCTGTCAATCATGGGGGTTTGAATCACTCCTGGACAAACTACATTTACACGGATTCCGAGTTTAGCATATTCTAATGCGGCTGTTTTTGTAAGACCTATTACCCCGTGTTTAGAAGCCACGTAAGCAGGCAAACCTTGAAAGCCGACCAGTCCAGCTACTGAAGCGCAGTTGACAATAACGCCTTTTCCTTTTTGGAGCATAATCGGAATTTCGTATTTCATGCAAAGCCAAATCCCTTTTAAGTTGATGCCAATGGTTTTGTCCCAGTTTTCCTCGGAACAATCTTTTGTTGTGGCTGAAGCTCCCTCAATTCCGGCGTTGTTATAAGCAAAGTCCAATTGACCGAAAGTGTCAATGGTTTTTTTGATAAGTGCTTTTACGTCATCACTTTTTGATACATCACATTTTACAAAAATGGCTATGCCTCCCAAGTTTTCTATCATATCCATAGTTTCCTGATTTTCGATCCAATCAGCAAGAACCACTTTAGCTCCTTTTCTGGCAAAAGCTAGCGCTGTGGCTCTCCCGATTCCGAAAGATCCTCCTGTAACCAATGCTACTTTGTCTTTGAATGTATTTTCCATAATGCTATTTTTTTTAAATTATATTCGGACTGTATTTTTCTTTTCGGCAACCAATATATTTTCGATTCCTTTTATCAAAGCATCGGGATTGAACGAAATACTATCGATGCCTTCTTCAACTAAAAATTGAGCAAACTCTGGAATGTCGCTCGGTGCTTGCCCACACAATCCTACTTTTATGTTGTTGCGTTTGGCTGCATGAATGGTTTCCCGGATTAATGATTTGACTGCGGGATTTTGCTCGCTGAATAAAAAACTGACTAAGGCAGAATCACGATCCAAGCCAAGGGTGAGTTGTGTTAAATCATTGGAGCCAATGGAAAATCCGTCAAATATTTGTGCAAATTGGTCGGCCAACAAAACGTTACTTGGAATTTCCACCATTACGTAGATTTCCAATTCATTCTCGGATTGAACCAATCCATTTTTAGCCATTTCAGCAATAACTTTTTTTCCTTCCTCGACGGTTCTGCAAAAAGGAATCATCAGTTTTACGTTGTGCAATCCCATTTCGTTGCGCACTTTTTTCATCGCTTCGCATTCCAATGCAAAACCTTTTCGATAAAAATCGCTGTAATAACGCGAAGCACCACGAAAGCCAATCATAGGGTTTTCTTCTTCGGGTTCGAAATATTTCCCGCCAATGAGATTTGCATATTCGTTGCTCTTGAAATCACTCATTCGCACAATGACATCTTTTGGATAAAAAGCCGCAGCCACTGTGGAAAAGGCTTCTGCAAGTTTGTCGACAAAATAATCGGTACCGTTTTCATAGCCTTTGGTTAACTCCTTGATTGTCGAAATTGTCATTTCATCGGTTACTTTTTCGGGTTCACACAATGCATTTGGATGTATTTTTATAGTGTTCGAAATGGCAAATTCCATTCGCATTAATCCCACACCTTTATTGGGGTAAAAACTCAAGTCAAAAGCTCTTTCGGGATCGGCAAGAATGAACATAGGATTCGTTTTCGGTAAAGCCAGATGGCTGAAATCCTGCTCTTTTATTTCCCATTTCAAAAGTCCCTCGTATATATTTCCGTCTTTGCCTTCGGCACAGGAAACCGTGATTTCCTGCCCGTTTTTTATAACGTCAGTCGCATTACCACAGCCAACGACGGCAACCGTTCCGAGTTCACGCGCCACAATTGCCGAATGGCTGGTTCTTCCGCCTTTGTTGGTAATAATGGCTGCCGCTTTTTTTAGAATCGGATCCCAATCCGGATTGGTGACATCTGTGATCAGAATTTCACCTTGCTGCAATAAATTGCCTTCTTGCGGATTGTTCAGTATGCGTGCTTTTCCAGAGATGATTTTGTTGCCAAGAGCGATTCCGCTTGTCAATAGTTTGCCCTGCCCCTCCGGCAGGCGGGTTTTTTCTTTTAGCGAATAGATTTCAACGGTTTGTTTTCGTTCTTTTCCGTGAACGGTTTCCGGACGTGCCTGAACGATATAGAGTTGGTCGTTCAATCCGTCTTTCGCCCATTCGATATCCATTGCTTTTTTGTAATGGTCTTCGATTTTTTGACACCATTGTGCTAGCTTGATAACTTCGCTTCCATTCAACGAGAATTTATTTCGTTCTGTCAATGGCGTGACAATGTTTACGATGGTTTTTTCGGCGGATGCGATTTCTGCTTTTTCGGAATAAATCATCGTGAATTCTTTTTGGCCGCAGCTACTTTTCAGGATTGGGTTTCGTTTTTTGTTAAAAAGTGTGGGTTTGAAAACCACCCATTCATCGGGAGTGACTCTTCCTTGGACGATATTTTCACCCAATCCGAAAGTGCCGTTGATGACTATCACATTTTTGAATCCACTATCGGGGTCGAGGGTAAAAGCCACGCCGGAAGAAGCTTTGTCGCTCCGAACCATTTGTTGTACGCCTACCGAAATTGCGATATCCATGTCTGTAAATCCCATGTCGTGGTGGTATTTGATGGCACGGTCTGTAAATAGCGAAGCGTAACAACGGCGAACGGCATCTAATAGTTGTTTTTCACCGCTGATGTTCAGAAAGGATTCCATTCTTCCCGCAAAACTCGCCGAGGGCAAATCTTCGGAAGTAGCGCTGCTGCGTACGGCAACGTCGAGATTATTTATTTCACATTGTTTGCAGAGTTCTTGGTATGCGGCTCGAATATCCTTGCCGATTTCTTCGGGAATGGTTGCTGATAGAATGAGGTTTCGGGCTTTTTCTCCAATGGAGGAAAGATTTGAATATTCTTTTGTGTCCAAGGAAAGCAACAAATCTTCCAATGGTTTTTCGAGATTGTTTTCTTTACGAAACAGTCTATATCCTTCTGCCGTTACAGCAAAGCCATTGGGAATTTTAATGCCAATAGGATTCAAACGGCAGTACATTTCGCCAAGTGAAGCATTTTTACCACCGACTTTTCCAATGTCAGAAATACTGATTTGATTGAAAAACAGTACGTGTTTTGAGATTGTCATATTTATAGGATTTAAATATATCAATGACTTCAAAAAGAGAGTAGTAGGTGTTTCTGCTTGTTCAAGCCGTAAGAGTAAATTTAAGAAATTATTGTCTATTTGCGACAAAAAAAGACAGTTTTTTTATTAATTGACAATCATTAATTAATTGTATTACAATATTTTACGAATAAAATATGTGAATTTTTGAGCAAAAAAAATCCCCAACTATCTTAATAATTGGGGATTCAAAATTATTTATAAACCAGTTCTATTTTAAAGCCGGACAGATTTTAATTGCGTAAAATTCTTAAATAGCAGTTACAATTGCCACAAAATCTTTAGCATTTAGCGCAGCTCCACCAATAAGACCTCCGTCAACATCCGGTTTAGAGAAAATTTCTTTGGCATTTTCCGGTTTCACGCTACCTCCATAAAGGATGGAAACATCTTCGGCAACGTCGCTACCAAAGGCTTTACGAACGGTTTCCCTGATAAATTCGTGCATTTCCTGCGCTTGTTCCGGACTGGCAGTTTCGCCTGTTCCAATTGCCCAAACGGGTTCATAAGCCAAAACAATTTTTTCCCAATCTTTTGCTTCAACATGGAATAGACCATCGCGCAATTGATTTTCAACTATGTTAAAATGATTTTTGGATTGACGGTCTTTCAATTCTTCGCCAAAGCAAAAAATAACGGTCATGTCGTGTTTCAAGGCGGTGTCCACTTTATTGGCAATCAAGGCATCGGTTTCGTGAAAAATAGCTCTTCGTTCTGAATGTCCAAGAATTACGGTGTTTACACCAACGCTTTTCAACATATCGGCAGATATTTCTCCAGTGTAAGCGCCACTTTCAGCTTGATGCATGTTTTGTGCTGCCACATTGATGGACGTGAACTCTAAATGATCCACAGCCGAAGCCAAGTTAACAAATGTAGGCGCCACAATTACTTGTGCATCAGTTTCAGCAGGTATTTGTGCTATTAATTCGTTTAATAAATCTTCGGTTTGTTCTGCGTTTTTATGCATTTTCCAGTTTCCGGCTACAATCTTGTTTCTCATTTTTGTTTATTGTTTGTTGTTTATTATTTTAATTATCAATAGAATCTCATTGGATTCCTAGGTTGAAACCCTCGATTGAAGATTGAATAACTTCCATCTTCTAACTTCTAATCTCTTCCAAAGTAGTATTGATCTTTTCAAAGTCGGTTTCAATGGCCCTGTAAAGCACAATCTTTCCAGTTTTGTCGATGATGATATACCTTGGAATCCAATCCAAATCGATGGCTTTTGCAAAAACGCCTTTCATTTGGTCGTTGGCCATAAAATGGTCTCCTTTGATTTCGTGTTTTTCGATTCCTGTTTTCCATTTATCGGCTGTTTTATCCATCGAGATAAAAACATAAGCCACGTCCGGATTATTGGCTTGTAGTTCTTTTACTTTTGGCATGGCTTTTACACAATCGCCGCACCATGAGGCCCAAACTTCAATAACCAGGGTTCTTCCTTTGTGTTTTTTTAGGATATTTTTAAAAGCGACTTGACTTCCATCTGTTGCTAATAAGGTTTCTTTCAAGGCTTCTTTTGAAAACGTTGTTTTTTGTGCATTTGTACAAGAAACGAAGACTAAAGTAATTAATAATGCGAGTATTTTATTCATCTGTTTGTATTTATTGGTTTTATCGGTCAGGTGGAATACCCATAATCAACTCCTTGTTTGTCAAGAACTATCGTCGTGGGTACTTCGTTTATTTTTATTTTTGGCATAATTGGATTTAAAATTTCGGGTTCAGATCCAGGTCGTCAATATCATTGTAATGCACTTTTTGCGTGATAGTTCCAAAGTGCAAAAGCACAAAACTAGGATTTGCTCTTTCAATTGTTTTTATTGCTGTGGCGTCACAAAAAAGTACATCAAACGCAATTCCATATTTCTTTTTTATATTCTCAATTACCTCAGCAGATGAACCGGTTACCATGGCCACATAAAATCCTTTTGCACTAGTTTTTTTATACAATTCGTCCAATTTTTGCATAGCTTCTTCATTTGCTTTTTCTAAATCATAAGCGGTAATAAGCAGTACTTTTTCTTTGGACAATATCAATTGGGTGTTGTCTTGGCCGTCTAATTCCAATTTGAAATCGTGAATAGGAGGAAGGTAACCTTGCACAATAACTTTGTCTTTTCTATCGACAAATTCTGCTCCTGCTGGAAGTGACATCAAATCTTTTTCAGTATATTCTTTATCAACACCATTTACTTTATAAACAAATACCATTTCAACCACACTTTTTGGAGCATTTTCTGGAATTTCCATTGCTGTTTTAATATTGGTTGCCACTTTATAAGGCCTGAAATCTTTCAAAGGCAAATGATTGATAACCCAATATCCCATAAAGCAGTTCAAAATAATACTTGCCAAAACCAATAGGGTTTGAATTGAATTTGAAAATAAAGGCTTGATGTGTTTTTGATTGTAAAACAAAATGAGGATAAAAAATAATAAGATAAGATCCTTTGAAAACGATTGCCAAGGGGTCAAATGTAAGGCATCGCCAAAGCATCCACAGTCTTTTACCACATCAAAATAAGCGGAATAAAACGTCAGAAACGTGAATAGGATGACCAAAAGCAATAAACTCCAAATCGTTAATTTTGATTTGTAACCAATGAGGAGCATAACGCCCAAAACCACTTCGAGTATTACCAAAAACAGGGCTATAGCCAGCGTATAAGGCACAAAAAAAGGCATATTAAAAACAGCTTCACTGAAGTATTCGTCCAGTTTATAGGAAAACCCAATGGGGTCATTCAGCTTTATCAATCCCGAAATAATGAATAAAATCCCGACGAAAATTCTGGAGAATTGGGTTATTAAGTTTTTCATTGTTAGTTTATGTTTTAAAATTTCTTCATTAATATCAAGGCGAAAACTGCATAATTTATCATATCTTGATAATTAGCATCGATGCCCTCAGAAACCAATGTTTTTCCTTTGTTGTCTTCAATTTGTTTTACGCGAAGCAGTTTTTGAAGAATCAAATCCGTCAAGGAACTTACCCGCATTTCGCGCCAAGCTTCACCATAATCGTGGTTTTTGTTTTCCATCAAATCTTTGGTGATTCTCACTTTTTCATCGTATAAAATCGTCGCTTCCTCCACGTTTAAATCGGGTTGGTCTACAACGCCAAGTTCCAATTGAATCAACGCCATAATCGAATAATTGATGATTCCGATGAATTCTCCAGTTTCGTCTTCATCCACTTTTCGAACCTCATTCTCTTGTAAGCTTCTTATTCTTTGTGCTTTGATGAAAATTTGGTCTGTCAGCGATGGCAATCTTAAAATGCGCCAAGCACTGCCATAATCTTTCATTTTATTGATAAAAAGGGAGCGACAAATCGCAATAACCTTATCATATTCTTGTGAAGTACTATTCATTTATTGGTGTATATTTGTCTAAAATTTCTTCAAAAATAAGGAATATTTTTTGGATGGAAGAATGATGATTAATGATTTTTGATTTTTAAAATGACTATACGCTGCAAAGACCAACTTGTCGATTTAACATTGCCCAAAGTAATGGGGATTTTGAACGTGACGCCCAACTCTTTTTTTGACGGAGGAAAGTATAAAAAAGACAGTGAAATACTTTTACGAGTAGAAAAAATGTTGCTAAATGGAGCGACATTCATCGATATTGGCGCGTATTCCAGTAAGCCCAGTGCCGAATTTGTATCGGAAGAAGAAGAACTGCAAAGAATTGTTCCAATTGTCCAATTAATTTTGGAACATTTCCCGGAAACCCTAATTTCTATAGATACTTTTAGAAGCGAAGTCGCCAAAGCCTGCATCGAAAATGGAGCCGCCATCATCAACGATATTTCTGCGGGAATTCTCGATGATAAAATGCTGGAAACGATTGCAAAATATAATGTTCCTTACATTATGATGCACATGCGGGGAACACCACAAACAATGCAAACGATGACTAATTATGACAATATCGTCAAGGAAATCTTGTTCTATTTTTCAGAAAGAATTGCCCAAGCGAGAAGTCTTGGCATAAATGATTTGATTGTCGATCCCGGTTTTGGTTTTGCCAAAACATTGGAACAAAATTATGAAGTTTTGCAAAAAATGGAATTGTTCCAAATGTTGGAACTGCCATTACTGGCTGGTGTTTCCAGAAAATCGATGATTTATAAAACCTTGCATTCTTCTGCCGAGGAAGCGCTCAATGGAACTACAGTTTTGAATACCATTGCTTTGACAAAGGGAGCCAAAATCCTTCGGGTTCACGATGTCAGAGAGGCGATAGAATGTGTTACATTGTTCAATAAAATCAATAATTAGTAATGAAATATTGCAGTTTAATTTTAGTTTTTCTTTTTCTTTCCTGCGGAAACAAAGAAGCTATTTTGCTGCCAAAATCGAATGTGACTATCGTTTCAAATGTAGTAGATCATTCGCCAATTTATATTTTTTTTAGAACCAAAGGGAAAGATACTTTGGCGGAAGTAAACCGGAAAAATTCAATCATTTCGACCAATTGGATTCTTAATATCGACAAGCGATTGCCGTTGCGATTGGTGATTCCCGAAGTGATGAAATTACAGGAAAAAAAGCGAAATGCAGTCGCCCATAAAAACGAGTTAGCCGAAAATTATTATGCGTATGCGGATAGTATTCGCAAGAATATGGCTTTTCTACCCTTCACGAAAGTGTATTATAAAATGGAGAAACCTAAAAGTGGTAGTTTTTCAATTCATTTTAAAAAAGGTAATGATGTAGTTTTGGTTAATAAAAACCAATTAAAAAAAGATGAGGTTTTGGATTATGTTCATAGTAGAATAATTAATAATTACAAAAAGGATCCCAATTTTCAGCCTCAAATAAGATTATTTTTTGATAAAAATATGAGTTTTCAAGAGTACATTCAGAACAAAATTTTAATCCAAAAATTGTATTCTTATAATGATGAAGTTCCAAAAGAATTCATCTACTAAATTCTGATTGGTTTTTCGAAATGCGATTGCTTCGTTCCTCGCAATGACTGAACACTGCGACTGCAAACTGACCACTTTTTATTGATGATGATACGGTTCATTCTTCAAAATCGTGAATCCGCGATACAATTGTTCGATAAAAAGCAAACGCACCATTTGATGCGAAAAAGTCATTAGCGAAAGCGAGATTTTCCCTTTTGCTTTTGCATAAACGGCATCCGAAAAGCCAAAAGGGCCACCAATCACAAAAACCAAGGTCTTGACGCCTGAATTCATTTTCTTCTGCAATTCTTCTGAAAATCCTATGCTCGAAAAGGGTTGCCCGTTTTCGTCCAATAAAATGAGTTGGTCGGTTGGCGTTATTTTTGCCAAAATCAATTCGCCTTCCTTTTCCTTTTGCTGACTTTCGGACAAGTTTTTTACGTTCTTGATATCGGGAATGATTTCCAAGTCGAACTTGATGTAGAAGGACAAACGTTTTTGATATTCGTCAATCAGCGATTGAAGATTTTTATTGTCGGTTTTGCCAATGGCTATGAGTTTGATGTTCATTGAAAACGATTTAGCTATCCAGAAAAGAATCGGAATCTTTTTTCTTGAATAATTTTATAAGCAATAAAATACCTGCCACGGCTTCAAAAGTCATTCCAATTATTAGAAAGAAACTGGTCCAATCTTTGCGTTCGTGCGTGATTTTGAATAGCGCTCCAATAATTGTAAGCAAGGCGCCAATAAGAAACAAAACCAGAATTTGTGAATTTTTCATAAGAGGGGTATTTTAAAATGCAAATATAAAAAACTACTTCTATGCTTTTTGTATGGTCTGCGTTTTTACATAAGTAACATTTCGGTCTTTCAAATAATTCAAAATATATTGGAAACAAACTTCGTGTTTTCCAATTAATTCTGGAGGGAAAACGCCTTTTTCGGTAAATAATCCTTCCAAAAATAGATTTGCGACTGCTGTTGCGGTGTATCCCGTTGTTCTCGCCATCGATGCCGTTTGTGTTTCGGGACAATATTCATCATATAAATTATAGACTACTTCTACAATTTCTTCCTTTTTATTGATTCCTTTTAAGGTTACCCGCATAACGGTTAGTTCTTCTTCGGTTTCGCCTAGTTTCCATTCGTCAAAAAGAATTTTGCTCGTAAAATCAAGTGGCGAAATCTCGTTTCCATCGACCGTTATTTTCTTTTTGCTAAAGAATCCGCTGTCTTTTAAAACTCTTACATATTCAACGTGACCAGGATAACGCAAAGTTTTTTCTTTCATATTTTTGACGTGTGGCATCGTGAATAATATCGAGCGCAATCCATCAGAATTGAAAGATTCCAAGGTTCCCACTTTTTCAAATTCGACCAATTCACAATCGGTCAATGCTTCGCGAACAATAATATTTCCGTTTTCGACATAGCGTGCAGGGCGGGTGTATTCTTCGATTACGTCAATTGGCGAAAAAGGGGCTTTGTAATTGAAAGGCCATTTTTTGATCTTTGGCAAACCGCCAACTAAGGTTTCAAAATCCGTCAATCTCATTTTTTCATTATGATAGCCCAGGATAATGTTGTGCATTCCCGGTGCAACGCCACAATCGACAATGGCGGTTACTCCTTTTGCTTTTGCAAGGGCATCTAATTCGAGAGCATTTTCAGGGAAAAAGGAAATATCCACTACACTTTTTCCCGCTTCGATAACGGTTTTTATGGTTTGGAAACCAAGAAATCCAGGAACTGCGCACACCACAAAATCATAAGTTCCAAGAACGGATTGAAGGTTGGCTGTGTTACAAACATCTACTTGTAATATGTTAATGTTTTGATGCTTTTCTTTTACGTAATCTAATCGTTGAATACTTAAATCCGCGATGGTTACGTTGTGTTTCTTTGATAAATCTGCAGCTATTGCGCTACCTATCATACCTGCTCCTAAGACTATTATACGGGTCATAATTATAATTTGATGGGTTTTTATAAAAAATTATGTTTGTCTGTAATCAAAACTATCGAACCAAAAATATTTTTCAAACAAAATCCTTTAGGCATCGATACGGACAAGCATATAAACTTTAAAGCTAAGATAGTGTTTCAGACTAATCCAACATAAATTTAACCAATGATATTTTAAACAAAAAGACCTATGAATATTTAAAGTTTCATAGGTCTATTTCAAAAGTTATGGGTTACAAAAGCTATCTATTTATTATCCAGGAAAATCTCCTCCGCCATCATCATTTCTAGGTTGTGGAGTTCTTTCTCTTTCTCCTTTTGATTTGTTAAATCGGTAAGTGAATGATAAATTGAATTGACGTTTACGATATTGCATTTCGCCATATGAAGTTTGGTTTTCAAAATAAGTGTAGGATCTCATAATTCTCGAGTTGAAAATATCACTAATATTGAAGGCTAGGGTTCCTTTGTCTTTCAGCACATCTTTGCTTAAAGCGGTATTCATACTAAAAATACCCAAACTTCTGCCTTGTGCGGTTCGCTGACCTCCGAAGTAAGTGGCATTCAACTGCCAGTCAATTTTTAATGGCAAAGTTAGTTTTGAACTTATTCTTGCGAACCAGTTATTGGCTTGGTTATTCAGATTTTGAACCACAATATTCCCTTTTGAATCCTCGTAACTGTTTTCTCCAGTGGTTTTTACATTAAAAAAATTGAAATTACTGTTTATTCTCCATATTTTAAATGGGTTATAATTTAAAGTAAACTCAAAACCATACTTTTGCTCTTTCCCCAAGTTTATTGGTCGACTCAAAATTACGGGAATTCCGTTTACCTCATCTCCTGAAAGCGAACGTACAAAACTGAAAACATCTTTGGTATCTTCAAAATAAGCCGAGGTATTAAAAGTTATTTTTTCCCAACGCTTGATGTATCCAAAATCAAATTTATCAGTTAAAGAGGGGTCTAAGTCTGGATTTCCTTGAAAAATATTGACATTACTCGCATAGTTTACCGCAGGATTCATAAAACGGCCTCTTGGCCTTGATATACGTTTACTGTAACTGCTGGTAATATTACTTTGATCCGAAATTTCATAACTAACAAAGGCGCTTGGAAAAAGGTTGTTATACTTTTTAGTGTTTAATTTATTGGTTTCTAATAAATTGACTTCGATATTGGTGTCTTCCCAGCGCAAGCCAAATAAATAGGAGAATTTATTTTTTTTGAAACCATATTGTGTATAAAGGGCATTAATGTTTTCTATAAATTCTAAAGTATCGGATAAATTATTGATTCTAATTCCTTTTTCGTCAAGAACATAATACTGATTGTTTAAGTCGCCAAAACTGCCCTTGTATCCAGCTTCAAACTGGCTTCCTTCTCCTAGTGGAAGTACATAATCGGCCTGTAATTGGGCTTGTTTTTGAACTTGGTTATTTAAGGTGTTATTAAAGTTATTACCGGTAATAATACTTTGGTTGTCATCCGTATTTCTGGAAATGGAACCGTCAATGGTAAGTTTGTGCCCTTTGTCGTTGAAGTTTTTGATTAAGTTTGAGGTATATTCCACATTTTCACCGGCAGTTTCCCCTGTACCCAAACGGTAAGTTGAACCCGTGAAATTTCGAGCAGCATCAAAATTATTGAAATTGATTAAATCAGTATTTTCGCCATTATCCTTTTGGTAGTTAATGGCATTGGTCCAATAAGTATTGGGTGCAACGGTCCATTCCATACCCGCCCTTCCGTTAAAACCATCCCTGCTGCGCTCGTTCTCCCGATCTTCGTCCAAGAAGTTTCTAAAAGAACCGTCTTTATTAAAATATTCAGAATTTGTTTTACCGCCCCCTTCTGTTGTTCTGCGGCTATAACCAGCGGTGGTAAAGTAGTTTAGTTTTTCTGTTTTATAATTCAAATTAGCTGTCAAACCATAAGTTTCTGGAATTCCGATTGATGTTATAAGAGTTCCGTTAAAACCTTGGTTTTTTCCTTTTTTAAGAATGATGTTGATTAATCCAGAACCTCCTTCAGCATCATATCGCGCTGATGGGTTTGTTATAACTTCAACTTTATCAACGGCATCGGCAGGAAGTTGTCTTAAAGCTTCTGCAATATTTACTGCATAAGAGGGTCTTCCATCAATTAAAATTCGGACATTGTCACTTCCTCTCAAGCTTATATTTCCTTCGGTATCTACTGAAACAGAAGGGACATTGTCCAGAACATCACTCACAGTTCCACCTTTTACCATCATATCCTGACCCACATTATACACTTTCTTGTCCAATTTGATTTCTACGGAGGATTTCTCGGCTCTAACTACCACTTCGTTTAACTGCTTGGCATCTTCCTCTAAGGCGATTTGTCCTAAATTAGTGCTTTTGGTGAGTTTTTGGTCTTTTAATAGAGTAGGGATAAAGGAAATAAATTCTATTTTTATATCGTAAGTTCCCGGAACAATGTCAATATCAAATTCTCCTTTTGGATTTGTAATCCCTCCGGCAATAGCTTTTGGTGCTTTTGGATTCGTAAATGTGATGGTGGCATATTCCAGTGGCTGTTTGCTCCCTTTTTCGATAATTTTACCACTTATTTTTATTTTGTAAATTGGTGATTTCCCTTGGGAAAAACTTAAAAAAGAACAAATAAGGAAAAGAAAAGTCAGAATGTATTGTAGTTTTTTCATTTAAAAGTAGTAAATTATTAAAAAAAGGATAAGGATGCAAAAGTAGCCTTTGATTTAAATGTCAAATCATAAAGGTTTGTTAAATTAAAAATTGAATCTTATTAAAGAATAGCCATTACCTTTTCTAAAGGTCTGGCAATAAATGCCTTATTCCCATTGATAACAATGGGTCTTTCGACAAGAATGGGATTCGAAATCATGGCTTGAATAATTTCATTGTCGGATAATGGTTTATCTTTGAAATTTTCTATCCATATTTTTTCTTTTCGGCGGACTAATTCAATGGGTTTTATCCCCAATTTGTTGATGATTTCCTTCAATTCATCAAAAGAGGGAATGTCTTTGAGATAGTTGATGATTTCATATTCTTGTCCAGATTTTTCGAGAAATACAAGACATTCCCTTGATTTTCCGCAACGTGAATTATGATAAATTTGTATCATTTATAGACTGATTTAATTTTTGCAAAGTAAGGGATAAAAAGGGAAAATTATGTTAAATTCGTGTTTGAAAACAGAAGTAAAAATTAGTATTATTTTAAACCAAACAAAATATAGTAAATGTATATAAATCAAGCTTATAAAGGCGATAATACTTGGTGGCGTGTTTTAGTTACGACCTTGTTGACCGCAGGAATATTTGTTGTAAACTTCATTGCGTATTTTTTTATGACCAAAGAAGAAATGGATGAGGTGTACCAATCAATGACTGAAATCCCGAATAATATGTCGCTCGTACTTAATTTGTCACCATTTATTTTCTTGTTGGGATTGTTGTTTTTTTTGGTTCGTTTGTTGCATAAACGAAGTATTCTTTCACTGACCACCTCCAGAAATGAAGTGGATTTTAAAAAAATACTGTTCTCTTTTGGTTTAATCGTTTTGATGACCATAGCCGCTTTTGCCGTTTCTTATTCGATGGACAATTCTACAATTTTATGGAATTTTAATCCGTTGAAATTTGCAGTCTTGTTCATCATTAGCCTACTGTTGTTTCCGTTTCAAATAGGTTTTGAGGAATATCTATTTCGGGGCTATTTGATGCAACAGATTGGAATTATAGCCAAGAACAGATGGGTTCCGTTGCTGATTACTTCCGTTATGTTTGGGGTATTTCACAGTGCCAATCCCGAAGTGGCCAAAATGGGTTTTGGTGTCATGGTATTTTATATTGGAACTGGTTTTTTTCTTGGAATAATGACATTAATGGATGAAAGTCTGGAACTGGCTTTGGGTTTTCATTTAGGAAACAACCTGATGGCGGCATTATTAATCACAACCGATTATTCTGCTTTGAAAACGGATGCGGTATTTAAATATTCAGGTGTCGAAAATCCTGTAAACATATTAAATGAAATGATAGTCTCGATTCTAATTGTGTATCCGATTATCTTATTTATCTTTGCCAATAAATACAATTGGAGTAATTGGACAGCGAAACTTACTGGTAAAATCAAAGTTGTAACCCCCTAAATAATTTAAAAAAAAATATATTAAATGAGCAAAATAACATACAAAAACATACACAATCGTTTTAAATTGAACGGCTACCACATAAACCTTGAGGAAATGTTTTATGTAGCCTATTCTTTTATTAAAGAAGGAGAGCCTTTTGAGCAACACGTTGGAAACTTTTTATTGGATTGGTTTGACGAAAAATCCTATATCGAATTGAGTACCTCAGGAACTACCGGAACTCCAAAAGTCATTAAAATTGATAAACAAGCTATGCTGGACTCCGCTTTGGCAACGGGAGATTTTTTTGGTTTGAATCCTGGAGACACCATGTTACATTGTTTGCCTACCAATTATGTGGCCGGAAAAATGATGTTTGTTCGTTCTTTTATTTTAGGATTGGACATGAAATTCGTGGAACCTAATTCAGATCCGCTAAAAAACATTGACGAAGAATTTGATTTTTGCGCCATGGTTCCGCTACAAGCAAAAAATTCTTTGAAAAAATTGAAAGCCGGAAAAATAAAAAAATTAATTATTGGCGGTGTAAAAGTACACAAGGCTTTAGAACAAGAATTGGTAAAATTGGATATGGATATTTATGAAACCTATGGCATGACCGAGACCATTACCCATATTGCAGCCAAAAAAATAGGCGAAAAAGCATTTACTGTTTTGCCAAACGTAAAAGTAGCCATTGATGACAGACGGTGTCTAGTGATTGACGCCAAAAACATAAGCAAGGAGCTTATTGTTACCAATGATATCGTTAATTTAATTTCTGATACCCAATTTAGTTGGGAAGGAAGAATTGACAATATTATTAATAGTGGTGGAATTAAATTGATGCCGGAACGTATCGAAGACAAACTTTCAACACTTATTCCGAGACGTTATTTTGTTTCCGGTCAGCCTGATGAAATTCTTGGTGAAAAAGCAGTGCTTTATATTGAAGGCGAACCTATGCCAATTGAAGAGGCTGTTTTATCGGTTTTAGATAAATTCGAAAAACCTAAAGAAATAGTTTTTATACCAAAATTCAATGAAACCGCCACTGGAAAAATTATGAGAATTGAAAGTATGAAATCTATTGGACAATAAATAATTTTTAAAACACATTATAATACCAAAGTAAAGAATCATTTAGCCCAATCAAGTTTTGGTTTTCAAATAAAAAGGGAGAAATTAAACAATTCTCCCTTTTTATTTGAAATTTTATTCCTGCATTTTAAAATAGTAATCCGCCGAATGTTTGCCACTTCCATAAATCAAGAAAAAAATGCAGATGGCGAGTGTCAGCAATGATAAAAATAAGTTTTGGGAATGCATTTCTCCCATGAAATTGATGATTACTGCTCCAATTAATATTGGTAATTGTGCTATAATTGCCCATCTGGTGAGCAATCCAAAAACAATCAAAATACCCCCTAAAATGTGTGCTGAAGCAATGTAATGTAAAAGAATCATTCCCCCACCAAATTTGTCAAATGGTGAAATTAAATCCTGCAAATATTGGAGGTTCGTAATAAAAGTGACTCCTTTTAAAAATAAAATCACACCAAGCGCCATTCGAACCAAATCTACCGGAAAATAAGTGTGCGCATTTGCCCATTTATTCAAACTTTTTATTTTGTCCATAGTATTTTAGTTTAAAATTAGTACTAAGTTACTAATTTTTAGCGCAATATGAATTAAAAAAAGTTTGGAAATGCAAAAACTAAACTTGTATTACTCCTAAATTAAATTTCTTTTCGATAGGCGAGTGGTTTGCAGCTTCAATTCCCATTGAAATCCATTTCCGGGTGTCCAATGGGTCAATTATGGCATCTGTCCAAAGTCGGGAGGCAGCATAATAAGGAGAAGTTTGAGCATCATAACGCGCTTTTATTTTTTCGAATAATTCCTTTTCTTTAGCTTCATCAACGATTTCTCCTTTTGCTTTTAGTGAAGAAGCTTCAATTTGTGCCAATACTTTTGCGGCTTGCGTTCCGCCCATAACGGCGAGTTCCGCACTTGGCCAAGCCACGATTAATCTTGGGTCGTACGCTTTTCCGCACATGGCATAATTTCCGGCACCATAGGAATTTCCTACGATTATAGTAAATTTCGGTACGACCGAATTAGAAACTGCATTTACCATTTTTGCACCGTCTTTTATGATTCCCCCAAATTCTGATTTTGAACCCACCATAAATCCAGTTACATCTTGAATAAAAACTAATGGAATTTTTTTCTGGTTGCAATTGGCAATAAATCGGGTGGCTTTGTCGGCAGAGTCAGAATAAATCACGCCTCCAAATTGCATTTCGCCAGTCTTAGTTTTGACTACTTTTCTCTGATTGGCCACAATTCCCACAGCCCAACCATCAATTCGGGCATAACCGGTAATTATAGTTTTACCGTAGCCTTCTTTGTAAGCTTCAAACTCGGAATCATCCACTAATCGACTGATGATTTCCATCATGTCATACTGCTCATTTCGGGCTTTTGGCAAAATACCGTAAATTTCATTTTCATCTAATACTGGTTTCGCGGACTTTATTCGGCTAAAACCAGCCTTGTCGTAATCACCAATTTTGTCCACAATATTTTTTATTTTGTCCAAAGCGTCTTTGTCGTCCTTGGCTTTGTAATCTGTAACTCCTGAAATTTCGCAGTGTGTTGTAGCTCCACCAAGGGTTTCGTTGTCAATACTTTCGCCAATGGCAGCTTTGACCAAATAACTTCCAGCCAAAAAAATGCTTCCTGTTTTGTCCACAATCAAAGCTTCGTCGCTCATAATGGGAAGATAGGCACCGCCAGCGACGCAACTTCCCATAACGGCCGAAATTTGTGTAATTCCCATGCTGCTCATCAGGGCATTGTTTCTGAATATGCGTCCAAAGTGTTCCTTGTCCGGGAAAATTTCGTCTTGCAAAGGCAAAAATACCCCGGCAGAATCCACCAAATAAATGATGGGCAATCTATTTTCCATCGCAATTTCTTGCGCTCTCAGGTTTTTCTTTGCCGTAATCGGGAACCAAGCGCCTGCTTTGACTGTGGCATCATTGGCAACGACAATACATTGTTTTCCCATGATGTATCCCATTTTTACCACAACACCTCCCGAAGGACAACCGCCATGTTCTGCATACATTCCCTCGCCAACAAAAGCGCCAATTTCAATACATTTTCCTTTGTCAAGCAAATAATCAATGCGTTCCCGCGCCGTCATTTTTCCTTCGGAATGTAATTTTTGGATGCGTTTTTCTCCGCCGCCAAGTTTTACTTTCGCAAATCTGTGACGCAAATCGGAAAGTAGAAGTTTATTGTGGTCTTCGTTTTTATTGAAGTTCAAGTCCATGATGAAATTGTGTTTGTCTACATAAAGAGAGGGCTAAATTACGAAATCCATTGGAACAAATTTTAGTAATGAATGTAAAAAAAAGCTTGGTTTGCTTAATTCATTTACATTAGGTCAGTTTCTTTAAATAGTTTACCGCAGATTTACAGATTTTTAAAATCTGCAAATCTGCGGTAAACTATATTATAAACGTCTATTTCTTCGAATCATTAACCAATCGTTTTAAAATCGCCCATTGTCTTAGTGCATCTCGCGCATCGATTGCCGGATAACCCAGCATTGTTTTTCCCGCAGGAATGTCTCCAACAACTCCAGAACCTGCACCAACAATGGCACCATCTCCAATAGTGGTATGGTCTTTTATGGAGGCGCTTCCGCCAATGATGACACCGTTTCCTAAAGTTACAGAACCAGCCAATCCAGAATTCCCTGCCATTATGCAGAATTTCCCTAAAATACTATTATGGCCAATTTGAACTAAATTGTCAATTTTACAACCGTCACCCAATACCGTTGAGCTGAATTTTCCTCTATCGATACAAGTATTGGCACCGATTTCAACGTTATTGCCAAGTATCACGTTCCCAATTTGTGGAATTTTGACCAAACCTTTCTGTGGGTCAGGTCGAAATCCAAAACCATCTGCACCAATCGTGGCATTGGGGTGAATAATGCAATCATTGCCAATATGACAACGTTCCCGAACAACTGCGCCCGACCAAATTACTGTGTTTTTTCCGATGCTGCATTCGTCAAGGATGGTAACATTGGGATAAATAGTAACGTTTTCTCCCAGTTTGACTTTTGAGCCAATATAGCTTCCTGCTCCAATTCGGGTTCCGTTTCCAATGACGGCTGTTTTTTCAATAATTGCTTTTGGGTGAATGTCAATGTTAAATAATGGAGTAGGAGGAGCAAAAAGTGCCAACACTTGTGACATGGCCAAATCAGCATTTTGTACTTTGATGAAAACCCTGTTTTTGCCGGGTTGAATAGAAATGTCTTCGTTGACTACGGCAGCGCAAGCTTTGGAGGTTTCCCAAAACTTTTCATATTTTTTGTGACCAATAAAAGATATTTCGGAAGCACCGGCAAGTTCCAATTGTTCAGGTGCGGTGATTATTACGGAAGTATCACCAATAATGGTGCCTCTTAAAACTTCGTTTATTTCTTGGACGGAATAGGATTTCATTATTCAGGGGTTCTTTTAAATTCGGGATATATTTATCAAATAAAGCAAATTTGAGTTGAATTTCCAAATTAATGAATTACTGATAAGTATTATTTGTTGCCAAAAAAAATTCTGGTATAAAAGTAAAAGCTATTCGAGCTATTAATTTTTATATTTGAAACTGAAATATGAAATCATATTCTTCTTCAAAATGTAAAGCATATATTAAATGAAATTTTCAAATAAAATTTTGATTTTGGCAATACTATTATTTTGGAATGCCAACCTTCAATCGCAAACCAATTATCCCGCTATTGAAAACGCATTATTAATTGCCAGGAAGAATAAAAGTCAATTAGAAAATGTAGGTCAGCTGCTTGTTGTGTACAATAAAAAACCCGAAAATTTCAGGGCTGTTTTTGTGGCTTTGGAAAAAAAAGACAATAAGTGGGTTATAAAGCAAATTCCAATAACAGCAGGAATTGGTACAAATGGTTTTGCTCTGCCACTGCAAAAACTAGAAGGAGATGGCAAATCTCCAACAGGTATTTTCAAATTGGGAAAACTATTTTCTTACGAAAAACAAACCAACACATTATTAGAAAACCAGCAAACTACGATGGTTGACAAATGGATTGATGATGTAAATTCGCCTGATTATAACAAGCACATAAGTGGTGCCACTGAAGCAAAATCGTTTGAAAATCTATTATTGAATTCCGATGTTTATAAATATTGCATGGTGATTGAATACAATACAAATCCAGTCATAAAAGGTAAAGGAAGTGCGATATTTTTTCATTTATGTTTAAATAAAAACTGCTTTACTTCGGGTTGTGTTGCCATCAAAGAAGAATATATGAAATTGATGGTCAATTGGCTCGACCCAAAACAAAACCCAACCATTATAATGGGGAATTTAGCTGTTTTGAAAGGAGGTCTGTAAATTATAAAAAAAGATCTGACAGCTTTTTAAAATCTGTCAGGTTTAAAGGCCAGATAAGTGAATTTACACAATAAATTTTACTACCAAGTTACAGTTATTAAGGCTCAAAAAAGCAAAACCCTACAAGACTTTCAAATCGGTAGGGTTTAATTTATGTCTTCTCTGAAATCTGCTCCCGATAGTTATCGGGACCGCAATCTACAGACTATTCTTCCTCTCTTTGTCCCATCATCATCAAGAATGCTTTTAGGAACTCATCAATTTCGCCATTCATCACTCCGTCGACATTGCTGGTTTCGTATCCTGTGCGAACGTCTTTGACTAATTTATAAGGTTGCATCACATAATTTCTAATTTGTGAACCCCATTCAATTTTCATTTTTCCAGCTTCAATGTCAGAGCGTTGTTCTTGTTGTTTTTTCAATTCAATCTCATACAATTGCGATTTCAGCATTTGCAGCGCACGGTTTCTGTTGTCGTGTTGCGAACGCGTTTCTGAACATTGAATCTGAATTCCCGAAGGTTTGTGGACTAATTGCACTTTAGTTTCTACTTTATTCACATTTTGACCACCAGCACCACTCGAACGAGCAGTTGTGATTACGATATCGGCGGGATTGATGTCAATTTCTATCGTATCATCGACTAGCGGATATACATAAACCGATGCGAAAGAGGTGTGTCGCTTGGCATTGCTGTCAAAAGGAGAAATTCGAACCAATCGATGCACTCCGTTTTCGCCTTTGAGATAGCCAAAAGCATAATCACCTTCAATCTCCAAGGTTACTGTTTTTATCCCTGCTGCATCACCTTCTTGGTAATTCAGTTCCCGCAATTTATAACCCGATTTTTCGGCCCACATCATATACATTCGCATCAGCATCGAAGCCCAATCGCAACTTTCCGTTCCACCGGCACCAGCAGTAATTTGTAGCACCGCACTCAAACTGTCACCTTCATCCGAAAGCATATTTTTGAATTCAATAGCTTCAATATGATGTTCTGTAATGTTGTATTGCTCATCCAATTCTTCTGCCGAAAGTTCCCCTTCTTTGTAGAATTCGTAAGCCAGTTGCAATTCATCGGTCATTTCGACCGCCTTGTTGTAGTCTTCAATCCATTTTTTCTTGGAGCGAAGATTTTTCACATATATTTCGGCTTCCTTTGGATTGTTCCAAAAATCAGGAGCCAAGGTTTTTTCCTCTTCGTTGGTAATCTCTATTAGTTTGGCATCAACGTCAAAGATACCTCCTCAACGCACCAAGGCGCTCCACAATACCTTTTATTTGTTCGGTAGTTGTCATAAATTATAGTAATTTTGTGGCACAAAAATAGAAAAAATATTTGTAGGAACAAGTCGCGACTTGTCCGTAACTTGTAAATAAAAAAAATGGAAATAAATTTAGTTAGCGATACCGTTACGAAACCCACACAAGAAATGTTGCGAGCGATGTTTAAAGCCGAAGTAGGGGACGATGTTTACAAGCAAGACCCAACAGTTATCGAACTTGAATCCAAAGTTGCTGAAATGTTCGGGATGGAAGCAGCACTGTTTTTTCCTTCGGGAACGATGGCTAACCAAACAGCCATCAAATTGCACACCCAACCCGGAGAACAATTAATCGCGGACAAATGGGCGCACGTTTATAATTACGAAGGTGGTGGAGTGTCTTTTAATAGTGGTGTTTCTTGCTGTTTGTTGAACGGAAATCGCGGAATGATTACTGCCGAACAAGTGGCGGGTTCCATCAATGATCCCGAATTTTATCACAGTCCGCTGACGAGTTTGGTTTGTGTCGAAAACACCACCAACAAAGGCGGTGGCGCTTGTTATGATTTTGAAGAATTTAGAAGGATAAGAAAAGTTTGTGACGCCCATAATTTAAAATTTCATTTGGACGGAGCCAGGATTTGGAATGCTTTGGTCGCCACCAAAGACAATCCGAAGGATTACGGAAAAGTATTTCACACCATTTCGGTTTGTTTGTCCAAAGGTTTGGGTGCGCCAATTGGTTCCCTTTTATTATCTGATAAAGCCACAATTCACAGAGCTTTGAGAGTTAGAAAAATTCTTGGTGGCGGAATGCGTCAGGTAGGTTATTTGGCGGCAGCCGGAATTTATGCTTTAGACAACCACATCGAAAGATTGGCAGATGACCATAGACGCGCCAAGGAATTAGGAGCTGTTTTGGAAAAACTAAATTGGGTTGCCAAAGTAGAACCAGTTGAAACCAACATCTTGATTTTCTCGGTTAATTTTAATATCGACGAAGCCGTTTTAATGGAAAAATTGAAACAGAAAGGAATTTCGATAAGTTCGATGGGACACGGAAAATTGCGTATTGTGACGCATCTCGATTATCGTGAAGTAATGCATACGTATGTGTTGGAAACGTTGGAGAAGATGGTTATTTAGTTTCAAGTTTCAGGTTTCAAGTTGCAGTTGAAACTTTAAACCTGAAACCTGAAACCTGAAACTTCCTTATTTAAACATCTGATCCATTCCTGGAATCAACGGCATATCGACTTTAGCAACAGCATCTAATTCGGCTTGGTTTACTTTTGCCGCTTTTTCGATGGCTTTGTTTAGTGTTACAATCAAATAATCTTCCAGTTGCTCTTTGTCTTCCAATAAGGAATCGTCGATTGAGATGGATTTTAATTTTCCGTTTGCGGTGAAAGTCACTTTCAATGCGCCGTCATTGCTTTGTTCGTCGATTAAAACCGAATCCAAACGTAGTTTCGTTTCTTCTATTTTACGCTGGGTTTCTTTCAATTTACCCATCATTCCCATTAAATCCATTTGTATGATTTTTTAATTTTAGTGATGTAAAATTACTCTTTTGCTCGCTGATATTCAATTTAATTTTTTAATTAAAAATAGATTCATTCTAAAGGCACTTTGTATTATTTTTGTAGAATCTTTTATGAAATCGAAAGTTTAATATATGTCGAAAGAAGTAAAGCCGCCCGTTGCCAAAATAATTCCTAATACATTGGAGAAATTCGCTGATGTGAGAATAGATAATTACTTTTGGTTAAACGACCGCGAAAATCCGGAAGTTATTGACTATCTGAATAAAGAGAATGCCTATTACAAAAAAATGACTTCTCATACTAAGGCTTTCCAAAAGGAATTGTTCGAGGAAATGAAAGGCAGAATCAAGGAAGACGATGAGTCTGTACCTTACTTATATAATGGTTATTACTACATCACCCGATTCGAAACCGGGAAAAACTACCCCATTTATTCCAGAAAAAGGGAAAGCCTTTCGGCTAAAGAAGAGATTATGTTCGACTGCAATAAAATGGCAAAAGGATATTCTTATTTTCAATTGGGAGGTTTAAGCGTTAGTCCAGACAATAAATTGGCCGTTTTTAGTTTTGATATTGTTGGAAGAAGAATCTATGATATTCAGGTTAAAAACTTGGAAACAGGCGAAATTCTTTCAGATAAAATAGAAAAAGTGTCGGGAAGTGCTGTTTGGGCTAATGACAACAGGACCATTTTTTATTCCAGTCAGGATGATGTCACCCTGCGTTCCGACAAGATTTTTAAACATAAACTAGGAGCAAAACAATCTGATGACGTGTTGGTTTACTTCGAAAAAGACGAAACCTATAATGTTGAGGTGGCCAAATCCAAGTCCAGGAAATACCTGGCGATTGAATCAGGAAGCACCTTGACCACAGAATATAGAATATTGGAAGCCGACAATCCCGATGGCGAATTTAGGATTTTCCAGAAACGTGTTCGAGGTTTGGAATACAGCATTAATCATTATGGAGACAGTTTTTACATTATGACTAATGCGGACAAAGCGACGAATTTCAAGTTGATGAAAACATTGGAAACAGCCACTTCCAAGGAGAATTGGACAGAAGTTATTCCGCATCGTGAGGATATTTTGTTGGAAGATATTGAGATTTTCAGGGATTTTCTGGTTGTAGAAGAACGTTTCAATGGATTGAACAGAATCAGGATTATGCCGTGGAGTGGGGAAGGGGAATATTATTTGCCTTTCGAAAGTGAAACCTATACGGCTTACACAGGAACTAACGTGGATTTCGACACCGATATTCTGCGGTATTCCTACCAATCGATGACGACGCCTTCTTCGGTGATAGATTTCAACATGAAAACTAAAACTAAGGAAATCAAGAAAGAACAGCAAGTTTTGGGTGGAAAATTCGACAAAAATAATTATTTCGAAGAACGAATTTGGGCCACGGCAAAAGACGGAACCAAGATTCCTATCTCGATGGTTTACAGAAAGGGACTCAATAAAGACGGCAAAAACCCGTTATTGCTTTATGCTTATGGTTCGTATGGACACTCAATGGACGCCACGTTTTCTTCAACAAGATTGACTTTGCTCGACAGAGGATTTATTTTTGCCATAGCGCACATTCGCGGAGGAGAAGATTTAGGGAGACAATGGTATGAAGACGGCAAATTGCTGAAAAAGAAAAATACGTTTACCGATTTCATTGATTGTTCCAAATATGTAATCGAACAAAAATACACTTCACCGGAGTATTTATATGCCGAAGGTGGTTCTGCCGGGGGATTGTTGATGGGAGCCATCGTGAATATGGCCCCGGAATTATACCATGGAATTATTGCACAGGTTCCATTTGTGGATGTAATTACGACAATGTTGGATGAAAGCATTCCGCTTACAACAGGAGAATACGACGAATGGGGAAATCCGAATGTTAAAAAGTATTATAATTATATGCGATCCTATTCACCTTATGACAATGTTAAAAGGCAAAGTTATCCTAATATGTATGTTTCAACGGGTTTGCATGATTCTCAGGTTCAATACTGGGAACCAGCTAAATGGGTGGCTAAATTAAGAAATTTGAAAACAGATAATTCGGTATTATTTTTAGATACTAATATGGCTGCCGGTCACGGAGGTGCTTCGGGAAGGTTTGAAGCCATTAAAGAATTGGCCAAAGAATACTGTTTTTTATTAGATTTAGAAAAAATTGAAAAGTAATTAGAAATTTTTTGTTAAATTTGCAGGGATTTTAGGTTAAACTTAAAATTGTCCTTGATTAACTATTTTTTTATGAAAGAAGAAATTAATGCTTATAAAAATATTTTAGAATTAATAGGGAATACTCCACTTATTAAACTAAATAAAGTTACCGAAGAATTAGAAGGAAATTTTTACGCGAAAGTAGAAGCTTTTAATCCTGGGCATTCCACCAAAGATAGAATTGCTTTATTCATTATTGAAGAAGCCGAAAAGAGAGGTATTCTTTCTCCTGGCGACACCATCATAGAAACGACCTCGGGCAATACTGGTTTTAGCTTGGCTATGGTAAGTATTATCAAGGGGTATAACTGTATTTTGGCAGTTAGTTCAAAATCTTCCAAAGACAAAATCGACATGCTTCGCAGTTTAGGAGCAAAGGTTTATGTTTGTCCAGCACATGTTTCTGCCGATGATGAACGTTCTTATTACAATGTTGCCAAACGTTTGCACGAAGAAACCAAAGGATCGGTTTATATCAACCAATACTTTAATCAACTTAATGTTGATGCGCATTACAAATCTACCGGACCAGAAATTTGGGAGCAAACCAAGGGTAAAATAACACACCTTATCGCTTGTAGCGGAACAGGTGGAACCATTTCTGGAACTGCAAAATACCTAAAAGAGCAAAATCCAAATATTAGAATTTTGGGTGTGGATGCTTTTGGTTCCGTATTGAAAAAATACCATGAGACTAAAGAGTTCGACAACAACGAAATTTATCCATACAGAATTGAAGGTTTAGGTAAAAACTTGATTCCATCAGCCACAGATTTTGATGTTATCGATCAATTCATGAAGGTTACCGACGAGGAAAGTGCCCACGCCACAAGAGAATTAGCCAAAAAAGAGGGGCTGTTTGTAGGTTATACATCAGGAGCGGTGCTTCAAGCCATTCGACAATATTCCGAAGAAGGCGAATTTGACAAAAATAGTAATGTAATAGCCATTTTCCCGGATCACGGTTCCCGTTACATGAGCAAAGTATTTAGTGATGACTGGATGAACGATCAAGGTTTCTTTGACAGCATCAACGAAGAAGAAGCACAGAAAATTGAATTTATAAAGTAGAGTATTAAGAGATTTAAGTACAAAGCATTAAGATAAAAAAACTCCATTTAATTAAATAAATGGAGTTTTTTATTACTCATCATTATCTCGTGACTGAACACTGTTCACTGAAAACTATTCCTCCATAGTATGATAAACGTTCATCACGTCGTCATCTTCCTCTATTTTTTCAATTAGTTTTTCCACGTCGGCCATTTCAGCTTCGGATAGTTTTTTAGTAATTTGTGGAATACGCTCAAAACCGGAAGAAAGGATTTCTATTTTTCTGTTTTCCAATTCTTTTTGAATGGTTCCAAAGCTACCAAAAGGGGCATAAATCAAGATACCGTCTTCGTCTTCAAAAACCTCTTCGGCACCAAAATCAATTAATTCTAATTCTAATTCTTCAGGATCGATTCCGTTAGCCGCAATACGGAAGTTACAAGTATGGTCAAACATAAATTCTACAGAACCTTGGGTTCCCATTGTTCCGTTGCATTTGTTGAAATAGCTGCGAATATTAGCAACCGTTCTATTGTTGTTGTCCGTGGCGGTTTCAACGAGGATGGCGATTCCGTGCGGCGCATATCCTTCAAACAAAACCTCTTTATAGTTGGCGGTATCTTTATCGGTTGCTTTCTTGATGGCGCGTTCCACATTTTCTTTGGGCATGTTGACTGCCTTTGAATTTTGGATTACGGCTCTCAACCTGGAGTTGGCTTCAGGATTTGGTCCACCTTCTTTTACGGCCATTACAATATCTTTTCCAATTCTGGTAAATGCTTTGGCCATAGCTGACCAACGTTTCATTTTTCTACCTTTTCTGAACTCAAACGCTCTTCCCATTTCTAATTATTATTTTGAACTGCAAAAATACAGTTATTAGTTATTTTTTTCAAATGTTTTTTTAATCTATTGGCACATTGATTTTATGATTTCCCCCATTTTTATAGAAGTGTTTATTTTCCATAATTATTAATATCATTCAGTATGGCAATGGCTTCTTCTATGTATGGATTGGTTTTTAGGTCTTTTATTTTGGAAGTGTTGACTTCCTGCTGAAAAGCATCAAACTGTAATTTTTCTATATCATAGGTGTTATTTGAAATGGCGCAGTTGGTTTCCGTTTCCGCAATTTTTTTTACTTTTTTGAAAAGAGCATCCATTTCGTGAACATCTTTGAACACATCTTTAAAAGCAATTCGCAGCGGTTTTTTTGGGCCGTTGTAAATCGAATTTATTTCTTTGTTTAACATTAGGATCTCATTGAACCGATTATTGTTTTCTAATCTGTAGTTACTCAGTCCAATTATTGAAGGATAATAATCTTTTCGGAAAGGGTTAAATCTTGCTTTGGTCTTAATTCTGTCATATACTAAGGCCGTTTTATAGCTTATTTCACGAGGAACAATACTGTCATATAAAACAGGAATTGCTATGTCTGGAATGATTCCTTTGATTTGGTTGCTGTCGCCGGTGATTCTATAGAATTTTTCGAGCGTCAGTTTTACAAAATCCTGCTGATTTTCGTCCAAAGGAACAATGGATTGCATCGAAGCTTTGCCTAAGGATTTGCTTCCAACAATGATTCCTCGGTTGTAATCCTGCATGGCGGCCGCAAAAAATTCGCTTGCTGAAGCCGAAATTCCATTGATTAATAGAACGATTGGGCCAAAATAAACACTGCCACGATTGTAATCTTTTAAAATGATATGCTTTTTTGTGTTGTTAACCATAACCGAAACAGGGCCGAAATCGATAAACATTCCGGCTAATTTAATAGCTTCTTCCATAGAGCCGCCACCGTTATCCTGAAGATCTAGTATTAATCCTCGAATGTTGTCCTTAGTGAGTTTGACAATTTCTTTGGCGACATCATCGGCGCAGCCTTGGGCGTTATAACCGTCAAAATCAGAATAAAAGTTAGGGATATTGATGTAGCCCACTTTTATTTCCTTCTCGACAATGAAACTGAACACGTTATTCGTAGTGGCTTTCATCACTTGCTTTTGGAGCAATATGACTTGAATATTTCCGTTTTTCTTCTGGATAGTCAACTCGATTTCCCTATTAGAATCGGAAAAGATTAATTCTCCTATCTTGTCCAAAGTAGAGCATGAAACCAAGTATTCTTCTCCTTTTTTATTGGAAACCTTTAAAATCAAATCGTCTTTTTCAAATTTTTTGGTCTTGTCAGCCGGACCACCAGGAACAATTTCCGAAACGATGATTTCTTCTTTTTCATTTAGCGTTACATTGAGTCCCAACGACAAACCACTTGTGGACAAGCTCGACATAAAACTGGTTTTGGCATCCAATGAAAAGTAGTTGGTGTGCGGGTCAAAATAGCTGCAAAAAATATTCAGGAAATCATTTTGAAGGTCATATCCCAATCCTTTTTGACTGTTTAATACACTGTTTAATTTACATAAATAGGTTTCGAAAATCTTGGCTTTGGCTATTTTTTCCAGTTTTGTAAAATGGGGCGACAGCGAATCCAAGTTAGCGCTCAATTTCGAAACATCTTCCAGAATGTCGTAGCGAATTCTCTTTTTCCAAACTCGTTCAATATCTGTTTCCAATAGGTCAAAAGGAAAGTTCTTCTTTGAAAATTTAACTGTGTCTTTAGCATTATAATCCAATACTTCGTTTTGGATTTTTTCCAGTATTTTTTTCTTTCTTTCCAATGCTATTTGGTACATGGAAACAAAATCATTCATAAACGAGCAATCGTTTTGCAAAATGTAATTATCGAGTTGAAGCCTGTTTTTGCAGAGGATTTCGTACTCTTGTTTGGTAAATAAGTTTCTATTGCCGTCTAATTCATCGATAAAAGTATCAAACACAAAAACCGATAGGCTGTCGTCTACCGGTTTAGGATGATAATGTTCGCGTTGAACCAAAGCATTTATTTTTGAAAGTATTTCACAAGTTTTGGCACTATTTTGACTAAATAGGGAACTGGTTGTCAAGAGTAGTACAAGTGAAAACTTCTTCATTTATAGTTTTAATTTTGCCAGTGCTAGTGCCATTGTTTTTTATTTTTTGTAAAAAGGCAATTTCACCACCCTGGCCGGAACGTCGTTTTTTCGGATTCGGATGAAAATGTCACTTCCAACAGCACTATTTTCGGTAGTTACATAACCCATTCCGATTCCAACATTCATCGATGGAGACATTGTTCCTGAAGTTACGATTCCAATATGATTTCCGTCGGCATCCACAATTTCGTAATCGTGTCTAGGCACGGCGCGTTCCTGCATTTCGAAAGCGACCAGCTTCTTGGAAACTCCGGCTTCCTTCTGCTTTTTCAAGTTTTCGGAATTGTTGAATTCCTTGGTGAATTTGGTTATCCAGCCCAAACCGGCTTCCAATGGAGAAGTGGTGTCGTTGATATCGTTGCCGTACAAACAGAAGCCCATTTCCAATCGCAAAGTATCGCGGGCAGCTAGGCCAATTGGCTTGATTCCGAAAGGTTTTCCAACTTCAAAAACTTTGTTCCAGATTTGTTCCACCTCCTCATTTTTGCAATAAATCTCAAAACCGCCTGAACCGGTGTAACCCGTAGCCGAGACAATCACGTTCTTGATTCCGGCGAAATCACCCACTTCAAAATGGTAGTATGGAATGGCGGCCAAGTCCAAGGAAGACAAGAATTGCATGGCTTCCACTGCTTTTGGACCTTGAATGGCCAGCAAAGAATAATCGTCCGAAAGGTTTTTCATTTCCACACCCAAATCGTTGTGGCTAGAAATCCAATCCCAATCTTTGTCTATATTCGAAGCATTTACAACCAATAAATACTGTTCGTCATTCATTTTGTAAACCAATAAATCATCCACGATTCCGCCGTCATTATTGGGCAAACACGAATATTGCGCTTGACCGATGGTCAAAGTCGAAGCATCGTTTGAAGTTACTTTCTGTATCAAGGCCAGGGCATTGGGTCCCGTCAACAAGAATTCGCCCATGTGGGACACGTCAAAAACGCCCACGGCATTACGAACCACCTCGTGTTCAGCATTGACGCCTTCGTATAGAATGGGCATATTGTATCCGGCAAACGGAAGCATTTTGGCTCCCAAACTCTCATGTATGTGCGTCAGTGCAGTGTTTTTCATTGTGGATTTCAGATAAAATTTGAAGTGGCTAATTTATCGATTTTATTCGGAGTGGCAAAGCGTTTTTGAGTTGCATTTTACTTTGATCAGCCATTGTTTTAACCGAATCGATTACCTTTAAAAATGCCCATAATTATGGTTTTAGGGCTTTTTTTGTAAAACCGTTTAATAAGTCGTTTAGATTAAGACAAATCCAATTCCATAAACAATAAATACTGTCGAAACCCTTCCAGAATCTCAACTTCTTCATAGGCTGGAATATCTTTAAAACCAACGCTTCGGCAAAGCGAATGGGCAGTTTCCATAAACTTTGGGCTGTCCAATCGCACTTTCTTGTATTCTGTTTCTATTGCAGCCCTAAGCAAGGATTGAAATAGGGCTCGTCCTACCCAAATGTTTCTAAAAGTAGGGTCAACATACATTCCTTAGAGTTTGATAAAGAAGCTTTTGAATTCGCCT